>Ga0181397_1000095_pt1 | contig 31708 bp, 18 predicted proteins | sample 20SPOviralmetaG_FD_130126 | JGI IMG/M metagenome (GOLD analysis project Ga0181397, IMG submission 130126) | Marine viral communities from the oligotrophic San Pedro Time Series (SPOT) site, San Pedro Channel, CA, USA - 20 SPOT_SRF_2011-02-23 | ecosystem: Environmental > Aquatic > Marine > Strait...
CTTACAAGCGAAGGGGCAGAGCAGGGACGTCTAGTAGGCGGTAAAAGCAAGGCCGATATAATGGAGTGGTTATCATGAGTAATTTATTAGAAGAGAGAGAATATTATAAGCCGTTTAACTATCCGTGGGCTTTTGAACATTATAAGTCTCAGCAACATATGCACTGGTTACCAGACGAAGTAAATCTTGCAGATGATTTGAAAGATTTTCGTGAGAATCTTAGTGAAGGCAATAAATCTTTGTTAGCAAATATCTTTCGTTTCTTTACGCAAGCAGATGTTGACGTATGTTGTGGTTATGCTACACACTATTTGCCGACATTTAAACAACCTGAGGTACGTATGATGTTGTCTGCATTTGCAGCAATGGAAGCAGTACACCAGGAAGCATATTCATTATTATTAGAAACATTAGGTTTCGGAGATGATGAGTATCAGAAGTTTATGGAACACAAAGCTATGATGGATAAGCATGAGCATCTTAGCAACTTTGGTATGAGTAGTAAAATGGATATTGCAAAGACAATGGCTATCTACTCAGGCTTTACCGAAGGGGTACAATTGTTTAGTAGTTTTGCTATTCTGTTGAACTTCCCAAGACATAACTTGATGAAAGGTATGGGTCAGATTGTTACTTGGTCTGTGCGAGATGAAAGTCTTCACGTTGAAGGCATGAGTCAATTGTTCCGTACTTATATTCAAGAAAATCCAGAACTATGGAATGATGATCTAAAGTATGAAATCTATTGTGCTGCAGAGCGTTCTGTAGAACTAGAAGATGCTTTTATTGACTTGTGTTTTGCGGGTGCTGATGTACCTGATCTTACACCAGAAGATGTAAAGCTGTATATTCGATACATCGCAGATCGAAGACTATTAGGGCTAGGGTTGAAAAAGATTTTTGGTAGTGATAAAAATCCTTTAGACTGGCTAGACTATATGCTAAACGGCGTAGAACACGCTAACTTTTTTGAAAACAGAGCCACCGAATACTCAAAAGCGAGTACAACAGGAAATTGGCAAGATATATTTAAATAGGAAATAAAAATGGCAGATAATAATGAAGAATTAACTTTAACCTTTAACGGTGTAGAATACGATATAGATAGTTTAACCGACTATGGTAAATATGTCGTAGGTCAGTTAAAAGACTTGCAAGTTCAAGAATCCCAATTAAAAGCAAAACTAGATCAAGTAAGTGTTGCAACAAAAGGATTTGGTGAGCTTTTAGGAAAAGAGTTAGAACCAGAAGAAACTACAGAAGAAGTTTCAGAGTAGTAAAAAGGGGCGCAAGCCCCTTTTTTATTATGACAAACCAGTAGCAAATGCAACAACGTCATTTTTGGCGAGTATGCGACCATTATCTTCTATCCTAGCAAGAACAATGTTATTTCTTTTGAAATCTAAGTTTCCAGTTGTTTGATTGTACTCCTTGTAAATACGATATCTTAAAGGATCGTCGGTAGAACTGTCTACAGCCCGAGTGGTTTTTGTAAAGTCTGTCTCAACTCTAAAAAGATTATTATCTCCGGTTGCTTGATCTGTATCAACCTCTAAATCTGTCCCTGGTAGCATATCTAGTATAACATTTGGACATTTTCTGCCAGAATAATAACTATTGACATATATAGCTGCTTTGTAAACACTAAATCCATTAACATCCCAGCCGGTATCTATACCGGTGCTTGCCGTCACAGATACTTGTGCACAACTGCTACTGAATTTTTCATCAATAGGAACAATATATACGTCAGCCCCCGCGCCTGTTATGTGATATTTAACAAAACCTCCATTATAATCATCATACATATGAAGAGTTAGGTGTAGGGCTGCCGCTTGTTTGTTTGTATATATACTACTTACAGAGTAATAAAAATCTCCTATATGCCAGGTATTAACAGTAGTTGCACTTCCACTAGTATCAGCAAACTCAGTATGGTCTATATAATAACTTTGAGGGTAAAAAGGGGTTCCCCCAATTTCTACTATTTCATCCGAACCGTCATTTTTCTTAATAAAAACGCGACCGTCGTAGGTATTAATTGCTACTTCGCCTAACTCAACATTAGAGGTGGTAGGAACCTTGCCTCTAGTATTTGTCCTTTTTAATTTGATTGTTTGTGTCATTTGACTCTCCTATTGCTCGCGTATATACGCTAGGGTTGGTTTAATTGTTAAAAAGTTCCTGCGTCTAATGTAAAGGTAACATCATCAATATTTGCAATGGTCAAGACTCTTGAAGCAGTAGTTCCATCAGAAGTATCGGTAGGTTCTGTAATAGTCCAAAAGTTTTCACTTTCGTCCCAAGTAAAGTTTGCATTTGTATAGTTTCCACGATTTATTTCGATACCACCATCCGCTGTATCTCCGGGGTCAGTAGCACCTATATCACTATTAAGTTCTAATATAGAATCTCCTAGAGCAACAGTATTTGAATTTACTGTAGTTGTAGTACCTTTTACTTCAAAGTCTCCTTCAATAGTAAGTTTACCTGTAGAATCTAAAGTCATACCATTAGTTAAAGCGTTTGCACTATCTCCGGAACTTCCTGCAGGGGAGACCTTAAATACAATGCTACCCCCGACTCCGGTTCCTGTACCTTTACCACCACTAATTACTAAAGCTGAACCTGCGCTGTCTGTACCGCTCGCATCCGCCATATCAACACCTAAGGTTACTCGTTGAGCAGCTTGGTCGGCGTCATCTAATAGACCTCTTGCCGCGGCGGTGAGGGCAGTTACCGCATACGTATCTGAACCTGTAGTATATATCATCTTGTTAGAAGCAGTGGTCAAACCAGCAATACTAAGAAGTCCTGCATCATATGCTTGAACATTTGTACCAATAGCCAGACCTAAAGCAGTTCTAGCGTCTCCTGCACTTGTAGAGCCTGTACCACCGTCTCCCACTGCAAGAGTGCCTGTGATTGCACTTGCAGATAAATCAACAGCAAGTTTTGTGCTATCTACAACAATACCGCCGTTTGTTTTTAAGTCCGCAGCAAAGGTTACAGTATTATCAGTTACGGCAGTAGTGATGCCGTCTCCGCCAGTAAAGGTAAGAGTTCCTCCCGTAGCAAAAGAATCCGTAGCAGTACCATCCGATACAGTAAAAGTACTTGTTACAGTTCCAAAAGAAAGAGCCCCATTTCCATCAGTTTTTAGAAATTGACCATTAGTACCATCAGCTGCAGGGTATGTTAAACCATCAATAGTAACCGCACCAGCACCCTTCGCTGTAATAGTAAGATTTACATCATCGCCTGCTCCCAGAGTTTCAATAGTAGTGCCAGAAATTTTAACACTTCCTAGAGTTAGCTCCGTCAAGTTTTTGCTAGTACCAGTTTGTAGTAGTTTTGAGTTTTCTACTGAGCCTGCTGTTGTAGGAAAAAGACTGGTATAGGCTGTACCACCGATTGCTAAAGCATTCCCTGATCCTGGCTCCCCGATATATAATTTATTATCGTTTTTAGTATATGCGAGTTCGCCGTGTGCAAGGGTTATTCCAGTTATAGCTGTAGACTCACTACGTCTAATTTGTATTGTTTGAGCCATTTAAAGTCTCCGTTCTTTAGCCTTAAAAGGCTCCTGCGTCAATATTATCAGAATCTTCCGAGTCATCACCTACCATTATAGGTACCCACTCAAAAATTCCGGGAGTTGTTTGACGATAAATTTTTAATTGATGGTCGTTTGTATCATACCAAGTATCTCCAACCTCTACCCTAGAACCTGTTGGCGCATCATCTGTGCGAAAATCTTGGTCTGCAAGCTGCTCTAGAGCACCTTGTAGATTTGTTGCTGTGATTGTACCTGTAGGAGTAACTGACACCGAGCCAGAACTTACTCCTACTGCATCACTTATGGATAGACCTTTGGCTTCAACAGTTGTAACATTAGGAACAATATTAATACTTACCTGAGTATCCTCTACAGATACGGTAGTCTTATTCTCAGATACTGATATAGATGTTCCTTGAGTACTCATGATTGTGCTCTAGTTACTTCCTGCGTTACTGTTACAGTACCTTGAAGCAGTCTAGAGACATAGTCGTCTACGGTTTGTCCATCGACTTCCTTAGTAGTGTATATTTCTAAATCATAAAAATAAGTTCCAGCTGTAATTGCTGCACTTTTTTGGTTGGTTAATGACATAGTTATTTTGCCTTGCGCTTTAGTAGAATCCGGTATTGTAGCATTAAATTCTTCTGTTTTCGTACTAGAAGATTTAGATGGTCTAATAAATGCTCGAGCATAGTAATTAGTAAGATTTTTACCTGTTCCAGACTCAGACACCGTAAACTCTATCGCAAAGTCGGATCCCTGGTCGATAACTAAGTCATATCGGGCTGCTGTCATTTGTTTTTCTCCATTTCAGAATTATAGCCAAATTAGGCTATCTTGTCAAGATTTATTTTTTTGAACGTTATGATATATTTCCTAAGATTACTCTTTCATTGCCACCGGAATCTAATACTTTTATTGTATCATTTACAAATTCTATTCGTCCTCCAGTAGTACCACTCCTTATTTTTAACTTTCCAGCGCTTTGATCGAACAATAAGTGAGCTCCTGAAGGGTCTCCAGTAAAAAAATCTCCGTCTTCTTTTAAGAAAACCCCTTTACCTCCTGAAGGCTCTCCGTTTGCGTCTATTGTAATCTCAGTTTGTCCTGATGATTGTACCCTTACTGCTCTAGCTAGTACAGAGTTAGCATTTAATACATCGGTATCAATTTGATTAGCCACAATAACATCAATTTCAGCATAAGCCGCTACAAGATTATCGAATGTTGCATTTGAACCATAAATATGGCAAGCATGGATAATATTTGCACTTACCATGTTCGCACTAATGGTATTAGCTGCTTCAGTAACAACCTTGTTTTGAGTTGTTCCTGCTCCTGCGTACATATCTCCAGTTGTTGCCATACCCCCTTGACCCATTTGGTCAAGATCAATTTTTGCTCGCTCTACAAAAGAGCTCCAGTTGGAAGAGCCCGAACCTCCAGTAGAGTTAGAATGAGTTGATACGCCGGGATCAGTTGCGTCTGCGATAAAGTCTTTTACAACCCATCTCTGATCTTGAACATTATCTCCCAGTAAAGCTACCCTTAGCTCACTGGCGCCGGAAGTATCGCAGTATATTTGTAAAGCACATCCATCATGAGTACCTCCTTCTTTTATACGAATATATCTTAGAGGGGTTCCTGCATAGTATGAATAATCCAGAACCGTAATATTGTTAGAAGCATTCGTACCGTAGGTATGGCTAGCATAGAATATACAAGTTTGATGTTTACCAGAGTCTTGATCCCAAATTGCAAATCTACCCATTGCTCTAGCAGTAGATGCTACTGCTATTGTATACCAACCTGCGGCTAGATTGCTGGCGCTATGGAAGTTCTCGGAAGTATAACCTCTATCCAGAATAGTATTTATCTCAGATCTGGAATACGCATATGCGTGTATTTGATCACCTGTAGCGAGTGCTGTTACATTGTCTGCTACAGTAGCTGTTTTAGCAGCAACTTTTGTATTAGAAATCTGTATAGTAGCATCATCTACATCTACTGCAATATCATTAGCATTTGCTGTGATACCGCTGCCTCCGACAACATTGATGGTTGCATCTCCAGATGTACCTCCCCCAGACAGACCGTTTCCAGCCGTTACACTTGTAATATCACCAGTATTAGTGGTATAGTTCAGACCAGTAACAAAATCGTGTATCTGATCACCCGTAGCGAGTGCAGTGCCTCCATCTACTACCGCTCCTGTTTTAGCAGCAACTTTTGCATTAGAAATCTGTATAGTAGCATCATCTACATCTACTGCTAGAGTTACACCTCCCGAATTACCTCCACCAGACAGACCGTTCCCAGCCGTTACACCTGTAATATCTCCGTCATTAGTCGTTATTTCTGTTATGACGTTATCCATAACAGAATAGTGGCCAGTAGTTTGCGTAGTATTGTCAAAAACTAAATTTACATTAGCACTACCAGCACTTGGTTCTGTTGTAACATAGTTATTACTAGACGTATCAAGATTTATATCTACTTTATTTGCATTACCTTCTCTAAAAATTGTAAGGTTTGCCTGAGAGTATCTTGTTAGTCGAATATAAACATCTTTATGGTCATAAGAATTATCAGGAATATTAATAACTCGAATACCTACACCTCTACTTGCAGTAGGTGTATTTGCGACTGTAAAAGTACCTGCGATATTTATATCATCACTATTACCGGCGCGTCCGAAGAAAGACAGGTCAATTTTTTGCGTACCATAACTTTCTACATGGTTATTAATTGTTCCTCGAATTGTTATACCAGAATTACCCTGATTAACTGTAGCTACCTTGTACCAACGATCATCATTATTACTAACATCAGTTACAGACCACTCGTATTGTGTACCTTGAAGCTGATATCTTCCGTCTAGGTCTTGAGTTATAGTACCTCCATCCCGTTGAGTTAGTACAAGCTCCCCATTAGCAGTACTAAAGCTCATACCCGTTATATTATCATTATAGGCAGCGTCCCAGTTTTGATCTTTTCTGTAGTTAGCAATGGTATACCCATTGCTTGCATCTGCCGGATCAGAGCCGGGAGGTTTAGAGTATATACCTTCAGCGTACATCAACTTACCATCGGCAAGTATAGTTGTTGTACTTTCGGAAGATTCTAGAATAAATGCTGCAGCACTTCCATAAGATTCTGCATCAAAATGGTAGAAGGTCATAGCTCCATTCTGACCATAAGAATCACTAGACTGGTCACTAAATTTAATCCGTGCTCCACCACCGTTAGTAGCATTACGGATTTGAAGCTGAGGACTAGCACCTGTAACGATATTTGTTATATAATTCCTACCTGTAACAAAATCATATATTTGATCACCTGTTGCAATAGTGGTTGCCCCATTTGTTACGGCTGCTGTATCTCCTGCATGAAATACTATATTATCTACCGAATAGAAGTTTCCATCTGTTTTAATATCAACAGTGCCACTGTTTTGGGTATGTCTTACGCCCCCAACAAGAGTAGTATGTTCATAACTTTCACCGCCTGTATACGCTGTATCTGTAGGATTGGCTGTAACAGTTTCATCTCCTAAAGGGTAAATGGTGGTCTTAAGATCACACGTTGTCGGATGGTTAGCATGATAGGCATATTTAACATATAAGTCAAAATCTTCATTATTACCATTTACTTCAACCTTGATAGTAAGCGCGTCATAGTCGCTCGAATTTGATATTATTTGTATATCTTGGCTGTGATTGACTAAAATATCAGCAACTATATTCGAAACTAGATTACCTCCATGAAGTGCAAAAACTACACGAACTGCAGAACTTAGCTCATTGCCAAGTACTCGTGCTACTCGTGAATACGTGTTTTGGCTCAAAGTAGTTGTAAAAGTTCCTACTTTTTTAGCTGTTTCACTTTTTACTGCATAATAACTGCCGTGCTGACCGTCTAGCTTGTCTGCATCTAGTCCAGATCCAGCTCCATCACTAGCACTAGACCATGTTTCTCTCCAAGCTGTCCATCCATGAGTATCTCCCCAACGTACACGTATCCAAGCACCGTCGTATTGATGAGGTATATATTCCTGAAGAATATAGTCATCGTTTGTAGCACCTGTTCCGTCGTCAGAATTCCAGTTTGTTACTCTTAGGATGCCCCATCCATAAGAGCCTGTAGGAGCATTTGAGACTACATCATTTACTTCATTCCATTCATTAACGTGATAAGTACCAGTATCTAGAAAGTCATCAAAATCTTGAGAAGAGGAATTAATACCTACACGGTATTTTGAGTCAAAAATGTTATCTGGGAATCTTGCCGAAGGAATAGTACCGCTTGAAAGATTAGATGCATTTGTAAAATAGGTACTATCCTGATTGTCTAAAGTATCTGCATTAATGCCTGTACTTGCAGTAGTAAGTACATTATTACCGCCAACCGTAGGAGTAGAGTTAAAATTAACAACACTGCTGTTGTAGGGATAATGAAAGACTTCTGTTCTTGTTCCATTATTATTACGATAAAAAGTTATATGATCAGTTGACTCTCCAGAAACAAAGGCAGGAGTATTGTCTCCGTTATATGATATTCCTCCGCCGTGAAGACCATCCTGAGTCAGTTCAAGGGCACCCGTACCTTGAGTCCCACCAACCGATTTACCAATCTGTAGCATTCTAGTGGTAGAATCCGTTGATGTAAGAATTATATCTGCACTACCAGTAAGCGTTCCACTAAAGCTATCAGCAGCATCACTTCTTAAAAATGAAGAAGCATGAAGTGTGTCCACAGTGTCTGCGTCTATACTTGTCATCAACGAGGTAAAATTATCGTCTGTAAGAATATTATTAGAGTTGTGCTTTAAGTTGGAGGAGCCGTTAGTAGAGAAAGCGATTCCATCAGTTGCGTCGTTCATAGAACTAAACTGAAGGACAGACCCCGTATGCCCTCCTACATTCTCTGTATGTGTTATAAATGCTTTATCACTAAAGTCAGTTGCTAATTCTTTATCGAAGCCAGTAAATTCTATGGTGCGAGATTTGTTATCTGTGGTAGCCTCTCCGTCTAGTCTTATATTTCCGAAGACTGTTTGCTCTCCTAGGACTGCTTCAGTCACGTCTAGGACGGTGGCACTTGCTAGATACCAATTGAAAGCTCCCGAACCCCCGGAAACTGAAATATGTCCAGCACTTGAAAACGACCCGCTATCTCCACAATGATTTACTCGTGCGTACCACTCCCACTTTCCTGTTCCTACACTGTTTGTAAGCCAATAAGTGGTCTGATTAGTTCCTGTGGCATTTTGGTTAATATTAAGAGTTCTACCCGCAGGTACTTTTGCCTGAAATATTTGTACAAAAGTGTGGTTATCCTCAGAAGGAAAAGATTGATAAAAACCCCCATAATTTGGAGAGACTGATCCCGTACCGTTATAAGAGATTCTAATAACTTTTCCTGACGAGTTCGGGGCGGCCCCTCCTGAATTTGTGGTCGCATCTTCTCTAGTGTGAGTTAGTGCAGTTCCTCCTTCGTTATTATAAACTTCTACACTATTTGATCCTCTACTGAAGTCTTCGTCAGGGAATATTTTTCTACCGCTATTGCGAATAGAAGAAACAATTGGATTCCAAGGGCCTCTTTCTGTAGAACTGCTTGGCAAATTTAGTACCAGCTTATCATCTACTTTAATTCCTCCCGCAGATAAAGTACCTCCTACATTTAAACTACCTGTGCTAGAGTTAAATGTTAGATTTGTATTTGAATGAAGTGGTTGAGATTCCGTAGGGTCTTTAGCAAAAACTACAGAACAAGTAGTATCATTAGATTCTACTGTTAAAACGCTTCCCGTAGAAGTACCTCTATAAAGCAAAAATTGGCCCTCTCTAAACTCATAAGCGGGTTTATGGGTTGACATTCTGAAATTGTCGTCAGTATTTCCTGAGTAACCTATATGAACATAAATTTTATTGTCTACTGAAGTAGGGACTGTATTTGTAAGAAAAGAAGTAGTACTAGTACTATCAAGTACAAAGTGTCCATCGCTGTCTAAAGACCCTACTAAATATAAGGGGGCACCTGCAGTAGTCCAGTCCGAACTATTGGTACGATTCATCCAATATTCGCCAGTACTGTCTTCTCTAGATTCGTAGAGCTCGTTTGTTATCGCAGCATCTTCGGCAACATCAGTGCTAGCTCCATAAAATAATATTTGACCGCCGAGTCTCATAGGCTGTGTGGATACAGTATTGTTTGTAGCGTTTGCTACACCACCTTCTGTTACAGGATAAAATTTGCCATCACTGCCTTCCATAAGCACTTGCTCGCCATGAATTTGAGCACCCGCAATTACATGAGAGTTCCAGCGAAGATTATAATAATCCTGGGTATCTATATCAGTAGCAGCATACCAACCGTCTTTTGTAGAATCAAAAGTGTAAAGAATTGTTGTTCCAGTAGGAATATGTGTAGTAAGTTTATCATTATTTTTTCTATAAACTGTTTTTGCGCCCAGACTGTTTATATTTAGAGTAGTAGTACCGCTTCCGCCAACCGTATTATGTCTAAATGCAACTAAAAGTCCATCGTAATAGGAAGAAATATTTGTATTTGTACCTGTCCAAATGCCTGCAGTTCCTTCGCTATTTCCATCGACAAAATGAACGGAACCCTCACCTTTAATTACATTACCGGTGATTGTACCTGCAGCGTCTATGCCATTCTTTACTTTGAAATTTTTATCGTTTGCCACGGTTCACTTCTCCCCAACTGGCTTTGCCCCCATTGCGGGGGCTGTATTTGTATTTGGTATTAATTATAAAATATTACAGATATTTTGTCAAGGTTTATTTTTGCCACCTATACTGTAACGCAGTGCCTTACTATTTTCACCGTTGCTGCGGTTGCGGAGGACATAGTGACTTTAAGCCTTACCGCTGTTCCATTAATATCCGTATTGATTGTACCCAAAACTCCATTTGTTTCTAGTTTTGCAAACTCTGTAGCAATTGCATTTGTACCATCATGTATTACAAGTACTTCAGATGCTTGATAATTAGTACCTTGAGTAATTTGTACGGTATACTTTGCAGTTCGGAAATCTGCCTTCGCAAAGCTATCTATAACAGTTTCATTAGTACTCTCTACGGCTGTAGTTAAAGTATCAATACCTAACGCCTCTACTTGTAGCTTTGCTTTAGGGTTTTTGGTAGAGATGCCAACATTTCCGCTATCCGCTCTTACAACAAAACTAGTTTCGCTAACAACTGTTCCACTGTGTTTAGTATCAATATGGAATCCGTGTACACCCCCAGTATCATCAAAATACCCTAGACGTATTCCATAGTTACCTTCCATACCCCAACCTATTTTCCCACTAGCTCTAGTTAAAGATAGAAGTTCCGCAGGTGTAACTACACCTATACCTACTTTGCCTGAGGAGTCTATGCGTAGTCGTTCTGAGCCACCTGCGTTGAACCTAAAGTCATTACGAGTTTCAATAGAAGCTGTTCCCGTTGTATCCTTAAACTCAACTAAACAAGCTGTGTCTGTAGATTCGAATCTAGCAACTTCGTTAGTTGTGCCCGAACTTACATGCAAAGCTCTAGCAGGACTAGAAGTACCTATACCTACCTTACCTGTATCTCCGTTCACAGTCACACGTCGAGTGTCGTTTGCATAAACTACCACATCTCTACTACTTCCGTAACCTCGTATATTAAAATCATCATTAATAGTATCAATCCGGGCTACGTTTGCATTAACATTATCCAAAAACTGAATTCTATGATCGTCGTCGTCTGACGTATCTCTTATAGTTAAGTAAGGACTGTCTCTATCTATTCTAAGATTTCTATTGAACAACCACCCTGTGGAAGCATGCTCATAAGTAAGAGAAGCACTTGCACCATCAATAGTAATACCTGCCCCATCTGCAGCTGCAGAATCTGCGGCACCTTTAGCAACAGTAATATTTAAATCATCTACATCAAGAGTAGTAGAGTTAATGGTAGTAGTTGTACCATCAATTTGTAAATTACCTTTAATAATTAAAGTACCATTATTATTTCCATGGTTTCCGTCCCCATCCGCAGGGTCAATAGTAAAATTATCAGGTCCTTTTAAAATACCTGTCATGGTTAAATTAGTTAAAGTTCCTACCGAAAGATTATTATATGTTCCTGAAAGTTCTCCGCCAAAAGTAGTAGATGTATTTAAATAGTAAGCAGGTAGCTGATCTCCTAAAGTATCTGCATTACCTCCGTCTGCCTCTGCAGTAAAGCTGCTGCCATCAAAAACTGTAAGAGGTATATTTGCAGGATCAATAGTATTTTGTGAACCATTATCTAAAACTACAAAACGATCTGTTTCAGCTACAAGTGTTGTAGTATCGGTTAGCTCTGATAAATCTACGGAAATTGAAGGGCTAGCGGCCGTTGTGGTATCAACATCGATCAAAGTACCTGCAGTCACACCTGTAAGTGTTCCTACGTTACTAGTATAACCTATATTCGTAACAAAAGTATGTATCTGATCACCTGTAGCGAGTGCTGTTCCTCCGTCTGCTACAGCATCTGTTTTAGCAGCAACTTTTGCATTAGAAATCTGTATAGTAGCATCATCTACATCTACTGCTAAGTTACCTGAAGATGTTACTGTACCTGTAAGACCGTCTCCTCCGCCTACACTTGTTACTGTACCCGTATTAGTAGTATAGTTTAAACCGGATATATAACTATAAATAGTTCCTGTTGTTGCAAGATCCGTTCCATTTTCAGCAACGTTTCCTGTTTTGGCAGCTATATTATCACTAACATTAACTTCTATAGTGGTGCCATCTACATTTACAGCTAAGTCTCCTGTGGATGTTACTGTACCTGAAAGACCCGCTCCTCCGCCTACACTTGTCACAGTACCTACGTTACTAGTATAACCTATATTCGTAACAAAGTCATGTATCTGATCCCCTGTAGCGAGTGCTGTTCCGTTCTCCACTACCGAGTCTGTTTTAGCTGCTACTTTTGCACTTGCATTAATTTCAATAGTAGTATTATCGGGATCTACTGCTAAATTACCTGAAGAGGTTACTGTACCTGAAAGACCGTCTCCCCCACCTACACTTGTTACAGTACCTGCGTAGTTTGTTGAAACAAAGTCATGTATCTGATCACCTGTAGCGAGTGCTGTTCCTCCGTCTACTATGTCAGCTGTTTTTGCTTTAACACTTCCTGCACCGTCTGTAGCAGATAGTTCTATTGTGGTATCATCTACAGTTACTTCTATCTCGTCTGAGTTTGCTGTAATACCGCCTCCACCGACAACATTTAAAGTTACTGCTCCAGAGTCTCCTCCGTCAGTTAGACCGTTCCCTGCGATTACTTGAGTAATATCTCCGACGTTATCAGTATAACCTCTACTCGTAACAAAAGTATATATTTGATGAGCTGTAGCAAGTTCTGTTCCATTTTCTTGAATAGCTGCAATCTTAGCGGCTACTTTTGCACTTGCATTGATCTTTAATGTTACATCATCGACTACTACTGCTACTGAGTCGTCTGCTACAGTTATACCATTTCCTGCTCCCACAGCTAGACTTCCTGAGCTTGTAACGGTACCGGTAAGACCGCTTCCTCCAGATACACTTGTTACAGTACCATCAGTTGTGCTAAAACCTAGCTGGCCTATATAAGCGTGAACTGTTCCACCTGTTACAAGAGTAGCAGCACCTGTTGCAACGTTTCCTGTCTTGGCAGCTATATTATCGCTAGCATTAACTTCTATGGTAGTGTCATCTACATTTACTGCAACATCGTTAGTATTAACTGTTATACCTGTACCAGCTCCTACAGCCAAATCTCCTGTTGTTGTTACTGTACCTGTAAGACCGTCTCCTCCGCCTACACTTGTTACAGTGCCGTCTGTATCTGAAAAGTTTTGGTTAGCTATATAGGTATAAACACCCCCTGCAGTTGCAAGACCCGTAGCATTTTCTGCAACAGCTGCTGTTTTAGCTGCGACTTTTGCACTTGCATTAATTTTAACTGTAACATCGTCTACATTTACTGCGACATCATTAGTATTAACGGTAATACCATCCCCTGCTCCTACTGCAAGATTTCCGGCAGATGTTACAGGGTCTCCTGTAAGACCGTTTCCAGCCGCCACACTTGTTACAGTACCTGTGTTAGTAGTGTACCCTTTGCCAAGAACAAAATCATTTATCTGATCTCCAGTGGCTAGTGCAGTGCCTCCATCTGCTACTGTATCCGTTTTTGCTTGTATAACCCCTGTGCCGTCAGTCGCCGATAGTTCTATAGTAGTATCGTCTACTGCTGCTTTAAATTGTGTACCATTTTCTCCGGGCAGGGATATGCCATCTCCTGCAGTGTATTCTGTATTTGAAGATGAAAGTGTGAGAGTAGTTGCATCAGTTCTAGTAACTGTTACATTCGTGCCTCCAGAAATAGTAATATTATCGGTGCTTGAATCACTACCTGCAAGAGAGATATTTGTAGTCGACTCCGGCACTGTTAAGTCATAGGTTGTATCCGAAGTTGCAATAGTAACAGTATCAGTAGTATCATCTGCTTTAGTCAATGTTAAAGTGCCGCCATCTATACTAAGAGCTGTCGGACTTTTTAGTGCTTGGTCCGAGGATGTAGTAACTCTATTACCTAAAGCCGTATTTACAGTGCTTGAGAAACTTGCATCATCTCCAAGAGCTGCCGCTAGCTCATTTAAAGTATCCAAAGCTTCAGGAGCTGAATCCACTAAACCTGATACTTGATTATCAACATAAGTTTTAGTAGCAATAGTATCTGTATCTACCGATATTGCTGCTGAAGTATTATCAGTTCCTGCAACATTTAATCCCGTAGTAAAATCTAGAGTTGTAGCGGCAGTTGCCTGAGTTGTAGCATCTTCTTGAACAATTACACCTGCAATAGCATCAATATTTGAAGTTGCATCAATCTGTACACCCGATAGTTTTAGTTGGTCTCCATCCCATAAAATACTTGCATCTGCATCACCAAATACGAATCTTCCATTATTTAAGTCTATAAACGCTCCTGATTCGTTACCGGTAGGAACATCGGTTGCATCAGGAATGTAGTTTGCACCAGAAGTTCTTAAAGTACCTGCCGTAATGTCACCCAAATCTGCTGTAATTGCCGCTATGTTAGCAGTTTTGATTTCTGCTGCTTTAACCGAGTTAGCATTTAATAAGTTTGCAACAACAGTATCCGCAGTTACGTGATTAGCATCAATAGCTCCTGTAGCTATTTCTTCAGCTGATATAGTATTCGCTTTAATATCAGCAGATTTAATTGAGTTTGCGGTTATTAAGTCAGATACAACACTTCCTGAATTTATATGGTCAGCTGTAATGACATTTGCTTTCAATATCTCTGTAGTAATAGAGTTTGCAGCTATAGAATTTGCATTAATAGAATTTGCCGCTATTTTGTTCGCTGTAATAGAGTTAGATTTTATATCATTCGCTTTAATAGAGTTTGCACTTATTAGATCCGCAAGAACTGTTGTTGCTGAAAAATGCTTGGCAGTAATAACTTCTGCTTCCAACTTCTCTGCTGTAACACTATCTGCTGAAAGTGTGTTTGTTTCTATGGCATTAGCACTCAAAGCCGCCGTAGTTATAGAATTTGCTTCTAACTTGTCTGTTGTAATTGCATTTGCTTGTATTTTATTAGCACTAATCGCATTTGCTTGTAATTGGCCTGTTGCGACACTTTCGGCAAAAAGAAGTTGTCCATCTAAAACTTCAGATTGACTATTCCAGTCTGTTCCATCAAAAAGAAATACAGTTTGACCGTTAGGGGCAGCCTCAGAGCCTGTAAAAAAGTATGCTTGATCATTAGTAACAGGGTCTCCAGGTCTGCCATCCCAGTTTGTATCCCATGCAGTATCTGCCTGTGCTGATGTAACAGGTAGACTATTTACAGGAATATGCCAGCGACCTGGACCTCGATCCCCGTCTTGTCTTCGAGAATGTATAAAAGGTGTTGACCATCCTGACTCTTGAGGAGCAGATCCATCGCTTGTAAATATACGACTAATTGCATAAACAATATCTTTATCATTGTTCATTTCAGGAATACTAATAGTCCAACCACTATTACCGTCGGCTGGGTTAGCAAAACTACCTGCCGCCTGTACATATGTAGGCGCATTTCCATTATTTGCTACTTTTTGATATAATAATGAAGTTTTACCTTGTTGAGGAGTAACGGAACTATCAATATTTATCAAAGATACAAGTTGGTAAGACTCGGTATTATGTTTATACACTCTCGCTATTATTGACTCTGTAGCAATATCTATTCTGTAGTTGGTAGTTTGAGCTTTGCTATTGGTAAAAGCCGCCCCCATATCTCTATCTACTTCCATTCTAGTATCACTTTCAATAAAGGATATTTTTGCAGCTTGACTTCCGACAACTAATAAGTCGCCTACCTGAAAGTCAGAGGTAAATGAAGTACTCGTACCAGTAATTATAGTACTAGTCGCTAGTTTAGAAACAGTTCCTTGAATCCCTTCTTGTTCAAGTGAAGAGGTTAAACCTCCTGTAGTAGATCCGGTACCCGCATCATACCAATACGGTATATTATATGAGTTACTCCTACTAAACCTAAGAAGTTTAAAAATATTACTAGTCTGTGTGGTACGTATTAATACATAGTAGTGGTCATCTAAAAAAGTATTAGCATCATTATTATGCTCTGTTGTTGTAGACATACCAGAACAATCGATTTTATATGTATCAGTACTTACACTGTTATTTGATAAAAATGGAGCCGTTGATTGAGGCGCTCTGAATCCGTATACGTTGTGTCTAAATTGGTAAGTACCATTAGTATCGATAAAAGCGCTAGTACTTGAGGCGCCTCCTGCAGGTATCCCTAAAGGAAATCTAGTTAAAATATCTGGTAAGTTGTTTCTAACTTCTACCCCTATTTGCACAGGTTCTGATAAATTACCTAAAGTGTTTCTAGTTCTTAACTCTACAAAGTAAGTACCTTCTGGTACTTTTTCAAATACTAGCTCTGTTGGACCTTTTTCTATGCCCATAGGACTAGGATAGTTAGGGAAGTCGTGAATTAATTCGTAACCTGCTAGATGCTTATAGTAAGCACTTAGTTCTACGTCTCCTATAACTCCATCATCATCTTGAGAATCGTCGGCATCATATACAAGACCAGATATAGCTTCTGCCAAAGGATGTTCCCAGTCTATAACCACATCGCTGCCTTGTAGTGTACTAGACGATGTTACTTGTTGAGGCCTATAATGTACTGCTCTGGGTTTTGGTATGTCGTCTGTTGATACAATGTCTTTATTAATAGGCTCCACTACATAGGTTGAGAGAGTTCCTTCAATAGAGTCAAACTTAGAATCATAATGCTCTACTGCTACTAAATCAAACTTTGTCCCGTCCGCTGATTGGGCTAGTGATAGTATTTTATACTCTTTAAGAGATCCTTCTACAGTCAAGCCATTAGTAGTTTCTTTAAGAGCCCAAATGCTTCCGCTCTCAGGAGCCTCAGTAAAGTCTGAAGAAATTTCTAGAACATTATGTGTACCTGATGACGTACTTACTTCTCGTGTTTCAGTACGGATGTCTTCTTTCCATCCTAGAGACAGACTGGAAGTGGCTGAAGAAGTACCCTTAGCATTTGATGCTTTATCTTCAGTATCTAACTCTTGAAAAGTATATACACCGTTACCGTCAGGATCTACATACGCTTTATTTATAATATCGCCTTTGGAATAAGATACTCCATTAACAATCATATCCTCTAAAGCATATGCTGTAGGTTTTATTAAAACTGTGCTAATTTCAAATTCACTACCTGCATCAAGTGTAACAGAGGAGTCTAAAGCTACTCGTGATTTAGAAGAGTAATGAGCAAGTTGATTACTATAAGTTCTTAAGCCCGAGTCAAAATCTCCGCTCCAAGCAGTTCCTCTAGCCCAAGGCGAAGTATCTCCTGCTATATTACTATAACCTCGACCCCATCCGCCAGGATTACTTCCGCTCCAAATACTATTTTCAAGTCCAGATCCATTACTTGTAGCTTCATCCATTATAAGTCTACCATCTATCCAGAGTCTTAGAGTTCCTTCTGTAGGATGTATCTCCCATGCTACAGTATGAACCAAGTCGTCGAATTCCGGAATATCTGAAATTTTTATATTTTTAACAATGGTATTATTTGTGGTTGATTGAACATTGGCATTTCCGTCGCCTGTTCTAGCTCCAAAATACTTTTCATCATTGATAGTTAATACACCTATCCAAGTACCTGTAGAGTCTCCTCCATGTTCGAACAAACACTCGGAGGAATTAGAAAAAGCACTCGGAAGTACTACTTCACCTGCCATTACAACGGACTGCCCTCGTACTGTAGCACTGAAGGCGTCCGTGCCTATCTCTGTATTTGCAGTATAAGTATTTCCAATAGTTAAATGTTTTTCGACCTGGGTAGATACAAAACCGCCATATCTAACAGAAGTTCTATCACCATCTTGTATATTTACTATATCTCCAGGGGTTACGAACGCCCCGTTTATACCTGTGGAAAAACTTACGAGCTCTTGTTGGTTTGCGGCTGTCCATAGCTTCCACTTACCATATCTACTCGCTTGTGCTTCGGACGTACAGCCCATAGCCGTAACTTCTTGTGTAATAGTAGTTCCTGTCTCTGAAATATTTTGACGATCTTCTACTAAAAGAGGTTCTATCTTATAGTCATTTCTAGGATTATTCCAATATACTATAGCTTGGTTAGGTCTAGTCTTACTTCCTGTGCCTTCGTATTCAAATTTTCCATCAATAACATTAGCTTTTGTAAAGTTTGCTACAGGATAAGAAGGGGCATCGGGGATAGGAGTTATTTTACCTTCCATAAAGTACAGCATACCAATAAAGTTAGTAGCGAGGTCTTTTAGTACTTTATAGGAATCTACAGCTTTCGTCAAGTATACATTTAAAGTATATCTTGGCTCTAATCCGCCTTTTCCATCTGAAACTAATTCATCACAGTATCTTCCCAGCCTATATAAAGCATATTTATCAACATCTAAAGAGCTAATAAAATCTCCTAAACCATACCTATTGTTAGTAAGAATATCATAAAAAATCCAAGCAGGATTATTAGTATAAACTTTTTCTGATCTAAAAGATCCATCCCAATCTTGATAAGTACTTGTTATAAGTCCTGTGTCTGTATCTCTTTTATATGAAGATATTCCGTCAGAAGCTTCGTCTCGAGTAACATAATTAGAGGGTACAGATATTAATAATCCCTTTGCATGGTAACTTCTTTTAGGCATCTTCTGGTGTCTTTTTGTGTTAAAGGACACCTTACCCATTGCAGTTAATGGGTAATTAAGTATATCTTTTGTAATTAGAGTTACGGTAGCCATTTGAGCAGCGGTAACATTTGTCCAGTCCTTGCTTCTTTTACCTGCTTTACTATATCCATCATCATCATCAGAATCGATTCTAGCAACTACTATTTTGAAATCCTCAAAAGGTCGTAACTTATCTATATCTACTTCGTGTTCAAAGGTTCTTGCATTTTTATACTTACCTTTGTGAGTAACTGTTTTCGTTCCAAAGAATGTAGACCAGACTCCATTTTCTTTTACCTGTGCAGAAATTTTATATCTAATATAAGTGGTTTTATCGTCGCCATCACCGTTTCGGGCATAGAATCCACTACCGTAGTTAATTCTAAAAATAAGAGTATCTACTTCCATAAGCTGGGAAGACGACAATCCTAGGTTACCACTACCTTGTAAAGTTTTTGGGGCTTGAGTGCCACTGCCGTAACCAGTGCTTTGCTCAAATTGTTGCCCTATATTTACAGTTACACCACTTGAACCGTGTCCTCCAGAACCGCTCAAAGGTGGCTGAGTTAAGTGACCTGTAAGAAACTGTACCTGAGTACTCGGTATTTTTGCACCTATCGACTGATTTTTATGATTAAGATCTTTTGCGGCAATTAAACCTAAATTTTCAATTTTGTGTGTTCCGCTAGGGTGGGGCCAGTTATCTTTCAAAGTAACAGAAGTACCAGAAATACTTGCTATACCCACTGCGGAATCCATTTCTAATTTGTAGTCTCCATTTGGTACTACTGTTGATGCTGCATAATATTCTCCCCCATTCAGGACAAAAGAGCCGTAGTCATTTGGACCTGCAGAAGGTGAAACTATATTGAAGCCTTGACCGGAAGCAGGTCTATCTGTGATAAACCCCTCCACAACTCCATTTCCTAACAAAGTAGGAGAAGTTCCTGCTATTTCTTTTAATCTTATAGGTCTATATTTGGTGTCGTCATCAGATGTGCCTGCATTTAATAGGCTAAGAAGGTTTCCTGACCGTGCTCCTGGGCCTGTAACGGTATCTGCAGTAAAAAAGTCCTCTGCCTCTAAACGAGATGAATATGTTCTATTAAGAATGTTACCAGTGGATATATTGGTTTTTGTAACATTGCTTGTATAAACATTTTTTGCAAGTACAAACTGGGACACTCCAATAGGTTGTCCATTTGCAGCGGATGTAATTACTGTTTGAGAAGTAGTACTTAAAGTTGCATTCTTACTTCCGTTTGTAAAAGTAAGAGTTACCTGAGAGTTTACTTGCCTAGTTCCTGCAGCTTCTACACTAGATATTCTGTCATTATCCAAAAATACACTAGCTTCGTTATTTACTAGTCCATAAATTGGGCCTTCTGAAATCACATCAGTTACGGAAAGCGTTGAAGACTCTCCGTTTCTCATTCTTTCGGTTAACTGACCTCTTTCTCTTCCGTCTATTCTTGTTCCACGATTAGCCATTATGCAAAAGTTCCTCCGCCAATACCACCACTAAAGCTTACCTGAGCAAAGGCAGTTCCGGTATATCCTGTTAAATCAACTGTAGGGGTTATTGTTTCGTCCAAAGGTTTTATAAAACCTTGTGATGTTGTTATATGAGAAGGATTTCTAAAATCCCCTTCTATCATATCTACTGCTACTACTTTTCCGGGTACTCTTAACTCTCCATACAATATAGGTATAGGGTCACCCTCTGTTACGTTTCCAGAGTCAGAGCCCCCATAAAGATAGTTAGAAGGATTATCATTATCTACAGAAGGGTCTGGCATCATCATTTCCATAATGCCCATTATAGCAAGATTAGTAGCTACCATTGCAAGTCCGAAACCTAAATTGGTACTCATTGCTGCACCAATTAACTGACCTGTAGTCATACCAGCCGCCGCCGCCGAGCCCGCTGCTGCTGCACCAATAGCTGGCAAAGCAACAAATACAATTACCAAAGCTACTACTATTTTTATAGCTTTTTTAGATCCTGCAGGAACTAAAGAAATAGTTACATCTCCCTCTTCCAAAGAAGTAAGTAGTTCTTCTTGAGGTATCTCCTTTCCTTGATGTACTATATTCATACATATATCTTCCTGCTGGCATTTGTGTAGAAAAGGTTTAAAGTCGGGTCTATTTGCATTTATGCACTTAAAAATATCTTGATAAGTATCACTGTTCACAGTAAAACTTGAACCAAAACGTTCTCCTAATTCTCCTTGTAGATAAACTTTACGGCGCATATCTATAAACTCCTGTTAAATATTTTTTCCAAAATGGATATAAATTTTCTCGACATGATAGTCTGTTTTCTGCATGGTGAAAGAATAAATCATCTCCTAAGTAAACACCACAATGGTTTGCTATATTTGATTGTACTGTAAATATTAGCACATCATTTTTTTGTATATTTCCTTCGACTCTGACATAATTATAATTTTTTATCATTTCATCAGTAAAATAGTCTAAGTCCTTATCCCACCAATTATCTTCAAACGCTTTTCTAGCTGGGATATGTATATCTTGGCTCGATAAATAATCTCTCATCGCTTCAAAACAATCATTTGTGCCAAATTCGTAAGTCCTTCCATATAATGCTTTTGCCTTTCTTTCAGGTTCTTGTATATGAAGTTCCATATTAGGGTAGCTAAAAATATAGTAAGGTAATCCTATAGCGTTACAATATTTGATATCCGCAGGGCTAGGAGTACAACTAGCGTCTGGATGGCTATGAACTATGGCTACAATATCAGCTCTATGGGATATATTTATATATTCTGTAGAGTCTATAATAAAGTCGTCCTTATCTTCTGCTACATTGGTACAAGGATACCACTTTGACTCTCCTTTTACTACTGCAAAAACTCCACAACCTTCTCGTGGGTAGCACTCTTCAAAATGCTTTCGTATATCTTCTAAGTGTTCTTGCATATTAAAACTTCGCTGTGCCAGGGAATCCGGCAAAAGGTAATACTGATGCATTCAATTTATTACTGGAAGGCAATGTGTTATAACTATGATTGGCGGTTTGTCCTTGAAATCTACACTTACATGAATTTATTAACTTTCCGCAGGCCTCTTCTCTGACCCAGTATGCACTATTTTGTGATGGTGTATTATTTTGGTTAGAGTCTACTAAAGATTTAAAAATCGTTGTAACTGTTACACCATTAATAGAAATAGATGCTTTTACTAAAGAGTCTTTACTATATGAGGACGAAGCAGAGTAGTTTTCAAATGTATAAACTCTTTGCCAATATAATTCTCCCGAAACGTCTCCAGGACGAATAGTAGAATTTGATGTATGCTTCTGTTTTGCTACATAGTACTTATTATTTCTTTTTACATAACTATTTTGAGTATATGCTGTACCATCGTTATAATTACTACTATGCGAAGTAACATGATAGGTTAAAGCCATAGGTTCATCAAATACATTAAAGTAAAAAAACTTATTAGAACTACTATCACTAGAGTCATAGTCCTCTAGCTCTGATACAGGACTCCAAGTACAACCTCCTTTACCATGAGTAGAGTGTCCTTGATACTGCCAACTACAATACTTCCCTACTTGTATTCTTCTAGGTAGCTGTATGCCTTCTAAGTCATAAGCTACTGCTAGCTCGAAACTGACTAACATATTGTTTTCGGCGGAAACTCTATCTATCTTATATCTTACGCGGGACATAGTAACAGGGGGGTTACTACTACTACCCAGACCATTATCTAAATATTTATCAAAAGTTATACGAGATACTAATGTAGAACCTACTAAATCATTAAAATTTCTAATACCTAGACTATTTTTTAGAATACTGCCCACGTTAGCAATACTTAAAGTAGGACGATTTATTGAGCCATCTGCAGAAATTTCCATGCCGTCCAATTCCATAGGCATAGCTACATAGGTCTGTACATCTCCACTACTATCTGCTCTGAACTTAATTTCTCCGAATCCTTGATTAACTCCGGGATGAAAATACTTCTCCCCTCCTGAGGCTAGTTGAAGATCGAAAAGCTCTACCTTGCCCTCATTAATCTCAGACTGTTGAGCATCTGTTGCTATTATATTTGTCATGCTTCATAAACTCTTTTTACATTTACGGTTAAAGAATAAAAGTTATCGTACTGATAATTTACACTATAAGTTGTTAAAACAACTTTTACGGTTTTTTCAGATCCTGAAGTATTAGTATCAGGAATTTTTAAATTAAATTTAGTTACTGCTTTTGTAGCGTCCAGAAACAATATTACATCATCTACAAACTCTTTCGTTCTAGTTTTAAACTGAAGTGTGTAGGTTTCTTGTATAGAGTTTAAGCCTGGTGCTATTCTCTGTTCATAACCATCTCCAAAACTAGAAGTTAATACTTTGGGTCTTACTTCTCTATTCAAAGATTTATCTGGTGTTGCGTAAAGTGCATCTTTATATATAAAACCTAACGCCATTATGCGCTCCCATAAGGGCTAAGAATTCCACCCGATCTTTTTTGTTTATGTAATTCCTCTTGCACGGCTGCTGCTATACCTTTACTCATAGCTTCAAAATCAGGTGCGCCTTCAGACTCTGTTTTAGCTGTTCCATCATTAGCAATATTTACTGTAACATTACTTTGGATATCTCCTCTGGAACCTCCATTATTCATTTCAACGGGAATAGACTTACCATTAGGTAGTGGAACTACTGCTTCAGTTCCGTGCAGTTCTGCAGGATATCCTGAAGAAGGTCCTTTTGCAACACCACCTGTAGAAAATTTTAGTGCGCTACCAATGTTATTAATTCCTCCAGTTGATTGTGCTGCTAACTGTGAGGGTGCCGATGAGATAGCAGACACTGGCATAGTCGGCATACCCGCAGGTACAGCAGGCACACCAAACATGCTCATCAACATTCTAGCTACCATTAGCTGTGCTATCATAGCTGCTATTTGTTTTAGTACAGCAATTGCCATCATTTTAAAAGCATCTTTTGCTTTCATACTGCCGTCTACAATACTTGTTATTGCATTTGTGAGTCCGTCTTGCAAACTGTCTTTAATACCTTGACTTAACTGTCCAACATCTGATAAATTCTTTTTGGCTTCTGCTAATTTTGCAATACTTTCATCTAAAGCTGAAATTTTCCCTGCCGCTTCTTTGTTTATCATTTCTGCAGTATCGGTTTTTAGAGTATCTAATCCGCTTCTCTCGCCTCCGAAGCTATCAGCCATAACATCATATTTTATAGCATTAGCACTCGACATGTTAGCTTCGCCTTGTAGACGAGCTTTCTCTGTCGGATTAGTTGCTGCATCAGCCGCACTTTGAAGTTTTATAGAAGTCTGTCTTTCTTCTTCTGCTAATTTTTCTAGTTCTTTTTCTAGTAAAAGAAATTTCATGTCAAGCAGTTTAAACTCAATCTCGTTCTGAGCAAGTTTAATCTTTTCTTCTTCTTTTATGGCTATAACATCATCAGGTCTTGCCTTTTGAGCTGCTTGTAGCTCTAACTCTGCTCTGCGCTGGTCTTCTTTTAAATAAGCAAAAGGATTTGCAGATTGTTCTTTTCTTATAGTTTGATCAATACTTCTACTACTTGATGCTTTATTTAAACTGTTTTGTCTTTGCAGTAGTCCTAAGCGTTTTTCTTGTATACTTAAAAGCTCTTTCTCATGCCCAAGCATCTTTTCAGTTATTCGTGCATTAGCCATTTCAACAGTAGTTTGATATAAATCTTGTGCAAGTTTTACCCTGTCTTCGTCTACTCCGATTAAAGCTTCGGCCGAGGTTTTTTGTTCATTTAATAAATCTACTCTTCTTTGCTCCACTTCATTGTATGCAACATTACCTTCGCTATCTTTTTTGGCTGTTTTTGCTAACTTATCTAATTCTGCATTAATGTTTTTTAATTTTTCTCGATTATTAATCTCTGCGATTTGAGCTTTAATAAGTCCTTGAGAGTATTGGTTACTAATGCTATTTAATCTTGTAATTTGTTGTTGAGTTTTCTGAGCGTCTATAAGTCTATCATGAGCAATTTCATTTACGGCACTTGCTACAACTGCTTCTTCTTTCAGTAATCCTAATTTTTTTAGTTGTTCTTTTTGGAAAATGCTTAAAGAATCTACTTCTACTTTAGCCTTTCCTTTAAAGACGTCCCCATTTTCTTTAAGTGTAAGTCCTTCATCTTTTAAGATTTTATTTAAGTTGTCTTGTTCTTTTGCAATATTTTGAAGAGCAGTATCCGCAGAGGTTAAGGGGGCTAATCCGTTTCGTAAAGATCCCATCGAGTCACTAGTAGCTTTTGCATTTGTTGCTACCGCTGCATAAGCTAAACCGGCTTCAGAAGCGGCTGCTGCCGTTTTCTTAAACTCTGAGGTGCTAATCTCGCCCATCGTATTTAAACTCTTAAGATGATCTTGGAATGACTTAGGTAAAAATCCATATCTTTCCTCAAATCCTTCTATTTCTTTAATTCTATCATCTACGAACTTTTTAGAGGCCTGCTCTGATTCGCTGAGTATATTTTCATCATCTCTAAAAATGTTGAAGAAGCCTCCAGCATTTCTAACTGTTTTCTTTCCAAAAATAGCATCTAATTCGTCTTGAGTTTGAACTATATCAGCGTTGACCTTACCAAGCTCTGAAGGTGCTATATTCCCTTGAGACTCTAAGTCTGCATAATGTTTCTCTAAACGCTCTTTCTCTTTTTGTAAAGCTGTTACTTGTAGTCTTTCGTACTTTTCAGTATAGCTTCTTAAATCTTTAATTAAAACGTCTTGCTGATCTGTACTAAGAGATTGGTTTGTTTGACCGATTGCAGAAGCAAACTGGGTTTGTCCACCTCCCTGCTTAGTCACTGCCATTTGTACTTCTAATAAACTTCTATACTCTTCATTTAATGAAACTATTTTATCACGAGTTCTATCTAGCATTATCTCGTGGGCACTAATTTCTTTTCCTGTATCAAAAAAGTTTCTAATTGTTTGGAATACAGTTACAGCAATACCTGCCCAACCTAGCCAACTTAGTAGTTTCATAGCACCAGCAGCTACGGCGGCACCGGCAGACATTACCCCTGTTTTCAAGGCCTCATACCCTAGTCTCATTCTATTAGTATTTTTATTACTAGCATTAGCCATTTTTTCTTCTTCGATTTCTATCTGCTTAAATCCTTGTGCCATATCAAGAACAATACCCGCCTTTAAGCCTTTAAAAATACCTCTTGTAACTGTTTCATGTCTTTCGTACTTAGCTTCAACAGCTTTTAGACCTTGACCAATTCTAGTTCTCTCTCTTTTATCTAAACCTGAAAAACCCTTCTTATCCAAAGCTTGTAGAGTAGGTCCTTTATTTGCTAGATTAGGGTCTGATAATGCTTTCTGTGCCATTGAATCCATGGCTTTTTTCTGCTCAAAAATTGCCGCTTTAGATCTTTCAGCAGAAGTTGCCATTTCATTATATAATTTTTTCTGTTCTGTATAAGACTCCCTTGCAGAGTCTCTTATTCCTTTTAAATCTACGCCCATTGCCTTTAAAGGGCCTGTAAGTAGTAATCCAAAAGATGCAAAAGCAAGAACAGGAATTTGTTCCAACGCTTTAGCAACGGCAGAAGCTAAAGGTAGTATACCTGTTTGAATAGACATTACAACATCATCCATTGCTTTACCTAGACGATTAAACTGGTTTACTGCACCTCCACCTGTTACTTTCAATATTGCTGCATACTTGCTCTCTGCTTGATTTAACACTTCATTAGTAACAGCTTGACTTTTCTGATATACAGTTAAAGCATCTTTATTTAACCCTAAAGCATTTGCGTAGTTTTTCGATGCTGTTTCAAGTCGAAGAATAATACCTAATTCATCAAGAAGTTCGGGTTCTGCTTTTGTAACACCTCGTACTAAACGGTTAAAGGAGTCTGTTACGTCTCTACCAAGTACAGCGGAGACATCTTTTGCGGCGGCGCCTAATTTGTTTAATTGCTCGGGACTTAACCCTGCTGCAACACCAATAGCTGCTGCTTGGGAAGCATCTCGGAAAGTGATCTGTGCACCCGTAGCTTCAACTATAGAATCTGATAAGCTTTTCATTGCAACACCTGTTGCGGATGCGTAGGCCTGTTGACCTTTTTGAAGAACAGATAGATCACCTGCTCTTTTAAAGAATTGAAATGCAGCGCTTACTGCGAACATTTGGGCAGCTAAACTAGCATAAGCACCAACAAGACCGCCCATACCTTGTTGCATTTTTGAAAAGTTTTTACTAGTATTAGAGGATTGAGCACCTACCCCTTTCATATTTCGGTCAGCGGTACGTGAGCTAGTAGATAAATTATCTAGCTTGTCAGAGGTTTTTTTCGCATCAAGACCTACCTTTTTAGTAGACCCTTTATCATCGACTTTTACATCAATGTGAATTTTATTCTTTGCCATTAGCCCTTAACATTATGGGTGTACTTTCCAGTACTACCGCTTGCAGACTTTCTCTCTGCTGCTTTTCTTTTCTTCTCTGCTTGCTCTGCTCTATATGCTATAATCATGCCTTCGTACATTTTCATAATATATAATATTGTCTTAGGTTCGTCTACAGTATATAAATTAAACAAATATTCGACATTACCCCATCTCTTTCCTAAATAGGACCCTGATGATCCATCCCATACATCTTCAAGAAAATCAAATATAAAAAATGCCACTTGAACCTCAGATGGAAAATCTGAGACCTCTAGCGGCATTTTTTCGGGGTCAGGCTCTTCTCCTAGTTGTTCACAGATTTTTAAATAAGTATCTAAATCTGTTTGATTAGACTGCTTTACATATTTTTCAAGGAGGGAATGAATTTCCCCTACTTGTTCCCAGTAAAATTTTCTAATTCACTTACTGTCTCTGTTACCCACTGATCAAAATCAGTTGAGTTTCTCATTAACAACTCGGAATTTTCTTGGGTGTATAGCAAGCAATCTTCTGGGTCAAGAGACGATATATCTACCAATAGAAGCTCTTCCAGGTATTGATATTTTAGACCTGACCAACCTTTAATTACTGCTCTACAGTATTCTACTAAAAATTTATCGTCATCTAGTATTTCTTCAGACTGACGACTTTTCTTATTATATTTTGTAGTAATGCATTTTTTACGAAGTTTTACTAGTTCTTCTCTAGCTAAATAACAAAGACTTATTTTCATACCAGAGTAGCCAGGAAAGTCTATATTTACTGTTTTACTTGGAGTCATTAGACTTGCCAAAGAAACGGGGGTATCGCTCATGTTTATTATCCTTAAGTTAATTTGTGTAATGAAAAAAGGGGTGAAAACCACCCCTTTATTCGATTTTCTATTACATAGTATAGTCGAAATGACCATCAATGTCAAGAATTATTTTTTACTAGGTAACTATTATAGTGCTTTACCTTTATACTGTAAGCTACACTCGTTCTTACCATCAATAGTACTAGGTAATGCATGGAAATTTACATCTAAAGAGATAATATCTTCAATAGAGTGTGTAGGAATTTCCAAATGAGTAGTAGGCATAGTTACTTTTAGTAAAGGTGCGTTTGAACCACCAATACTAAATACCGCATTATGGCTGTTAATAATACTGTCAGTAGCTTCGGCAATAGTTTCAAACAACTCTGCACTTCCATCATCTTTACCATTTAAGTAACAAGTAAAGTTACCTCCAATATTTCTAGTACCTGTAACGTGTCCTACAGGCTGATTTACTACGCCCATTGTTTCCGGAGTAATGAAAGTAATATTATTAGAAATTGTAATATTACCGCCGGTTAGAACTAGTCCGTAGTTTGTGCTACCATTACTTAATGCTAAAGAGGTTAGACGGTTACGAATAAAGTTACTTGTAGCAGTTGTACCCTCTGTATTGGTAGCAGTAATAGTACTATTTTCATTTTCTGAAATTAGCTCACCAAAGCCCGACCAGTTAATAGTTGCAAGACCTTCAATATCAAAGTCAATTGCTGCTTCATTTACAACACAGCCTGTGATTTTATATACTTGCTTAGTAGCTTCTGCATTAGCAGATCCAATTACAAAGTAAAGGTTAAAAGTACCTAAAGCCGCTTTGTTGGAGTCTTGGAAATCAAATTCTAACTCTGAAGCATCTCTAGTATTGAAACCAGTAAACTTACTAACGCTTGATGCTGTAATACCGTTTACTTGTACTTCAAGATCAGAATCAATATCGCTAAGGCTTTCACCTAAAGCGTCTGCTAGATCTTCTGCTGAGATAAATAATTTATCATCATCAGTATAACCACTACCTTTATTACTTGCATTAAGAGCTACACTAATTACACCTGAGTCGTTTACAGTTACATCTAACTGAGCATTTCTACCATCGCCATCTGTAGATGTAGAAATTCCGCTTACTGTTTGTTCTGTAAGATCAGTATCAGTAGTTGGAACAGAGGGGTTATCAATAGCTGTCACAGCACCTGTAGAAGCATTAGCGGCTACATAATCACCGTCACCAATCATTGCGCCCCATAAAGCTTCTTCAACAGCATAAACAGAACCATTAGTATTACTATCAGCACCGCCTGAAAGGAAAGGACGAATATATGTTTGGAAACTCCACTCTGCAGGAGCATAAGAATCATTAAACATTCTTCTACCACGACGAGTTTCGCCCCCAGTAGTAGACATTTCGTTCAATGTAACTTCCGAAGTATTTGTTGCTTGAGAGAATTGATATCCTTCTAAAACCGGCACTTCATAGATTCTGCCTTGAGCAGACCCATTAGAAGGATCGATAGGCTCTAGAAAAACCTTCGTATCTCTACTAAAATATAGTTTATCTGTCATAGTTTATCTCCTATGTATCTTGAAAAGGCTAGGACGTGAACGTTTGCTCGTGCCTGCATTTTCTAGTATCGAACCTCCATCAGTATTTCACCGACTCCTAAAGGCTCTAGTACACCTTCATCAGTATCTATACTGATGACTGTGATTTGTTGAGTATATTGGTTCGTGCCTGTACGATCCTTATACGTTAATTTTGAATTATCCTCTAATACTGTTTCTACATCCTCTAAGAGTTCGTCTAAAGCAGTTACAGAATCTTCGTCTTGCACATAGCATCTTGCTGTTACAGTAAGAAATCTATGTTTTTGCCCTCCTCCCTGGTATTCTCGTGTTTCAGAGCCCGCATTTAAATGTATTGCGGGAAACTCTTCAACTTCATCCCAGAATTTTAGCCTTGGAGATACATTCTCATTTAGATCAGAAAGAAAAGCTCCACTACCATTTATATCTTTTAACTTTTCTGCGAGTGCGGAAACAATTCCAGAACGTCTTGTAGTATATTGTCTCGTACTCATCACTCTCTCCTAGTATAAAATCTGCCCAAAGCAAACTCTGCAGCAACTTCTCTAATTGATCTGTCTATTAAAGTTCTTGGGTCTCTTTCGGGGGTAGCCCAATTACCTGAACTTCCCATTTCAAACACCTCATAAGGATTTCTTTGATAAGTATATCCTATACTAGGAAACCCTTGAGGAGTTTGCATAATATTTGTTACTTTTACGCTCTCTGCAAACTGTCCTGTTCTATTTTGAAGCCCAGGCTCTCTCATATTTCTTCTAACTGTATCAGGAAGTTTTTTATTTAAAACACCTATTAACTGTAAAGGACTGCTTGCAACTCCTTTACTATTTCTTCTTCTTTTATTAGGGGTTCGTAACTTTTTACTTCTACTTTTACTCTTAGTTTTTTTAGAAACTTTTTTTGCAGTAGCCTTAGTTTTTTTCTTAGTACGCTTTCTTTGCGGGTCTAATACTTGTAATACATCTTCTGTTATATCTTCTACTAAGTTAGGGGAACCTTTTAGCCCTGAAATATCTGTATTACCTATAAGGCGTGCAAAGTGTTCTGTCTCATTCCTAACAACACCTGCAAAAGCTTGTCCTGCTAAAGCAGATAACTTTCCTTTAAATTGATTAAGCTCATCCCATTCTGCCTCAATTACTAGCTTACCTTCTACCCCTTTGAGAATGTCTACATCTTTCTGCCAGGTAGAAGTTAAATCTGCCCCATTTGCAGCAATATCTCCTAGTTTCTGTATTAGTTGGTCTTTATTTTCTCCAACCGTTCCCATAATTTTATCTATTTTATCTATCTGAGTAAGCAACTGAAGAAGAGCTAAAGCAGGTTTTCTTCTAGAATCTTTTTTATCTATTTCATTTAGAAAAAGAGATATCATACCTCGAAGAACACTTACGTTTTGATGCCCAAACTCGTAACCTTCTTTAAGCTCTGGAAAAAGTTTCTTATTTACAGATTTAATCTGTCTAAAATTTAAGTTACCTTTTGCCGCTTTTTCTCCAGTACTTGTTTGAAACTGCATACCATCAAAAGAAAACTTTTTTCTCGAAGAGGCTCTTTCCTCTTCTGGTATGCTTTGAGCATGCTCTTCGTATGCCTTTAAAAACTCATTATATCTTTCTTTGTATTGTTCATCTAAATCAAAATACTGCTTAATTTCAGGTGTTCTATCTATTAACTTTCTTAAAGTAGTTGCTCTATAGCTTCTGCCCTCTGCCATATTATCTACAAGTTCTTTTATAGATTTTGGTTTTGTAATAGACATTAAAAGTTTTTATACAGATCCAAGACTCTTTTAATGTGGTCAGGGAACGCTACGTTATTTCTCTGACTTGAAGAAGCATTATTCTGAATGCTTGCACCTGCTATTGTTTGACGAGCTTTGTGCTCATCTTTATGATAGTAAGTAATCAAATCAATAACTGCTAGTTTTAAATCCTCTGGGCATGAAGCATATCCAGCATTATA
>Ga0181397_1000097_pt1 | contig 31502 bp, 51 predicted proteins | sample 20SPOviralmetaG_FD_130126 | JGI IMG/M metagenome (GOLD analysis project Ga0181397, IMG submission 130126) | Marine viral communities from the oligotrophic San Pedro Time Series (SPOT) site, San Pedro Channel, CA, USA - 20 SPOT_SRF_2011-02-23 | ecosystem: Environmental > Aquatic > Marine > Strait...
TCAAAGTTCGGCTTTTTTTAGGACAAAGTCAAATCAAAAAAAAAGAATTATGTCAACATTTAGAAGCATTAAAGTAAAAAGACAAGTGGCAAAGCAAAAAAAGCAAGCCAAAGAACTAATAAACAAATACAAACACCTAAATAAAAAGTACTAATATCATAACTAACCTATATTGGATTATAGTAGGGTTCGATTCCCTACATAGGTACTAACTTGCCCGAACACGTGATGGGCCACCAACAATAGGTGAATGGCGTGTTAATATTATGCGTACTCGCATTTTTAAAACAGTAGCGAAACCTTTATCAAAAGCGTTTCCAGGTAAGTATCGTGCAGCACACACAGCAACAGCTGATGAAATAGTGCAACGATATGTAGATAGTGACTTAATGCTCGTGCCTAAAAAACACAGAGCCAGAAAACTGAAGAACTATATCTTCAAGACATGGTCACACAATACTAAAGTTTACAGGGCACTTGTAGACAAGTATGTTATAACTGAAACGTTTAACCCAATATCTGTACTATAATGACTAATAAACTAGAAAAGAACCTCGAGCTACGCCAGGCGTTGGCTGAGGTGGATAGATTAACATCAGAGAATGTTGAACTTAAAAATAAAATAGATGAACTTGAAGATAAATATAGAGGACTAAAACTCCGAATAACTAATCAAGTAGCTTTATTTCAAATGGGCAGTCAAAGTCCATATGAAATGGCAAGAATAATTAAAGAAATTTTAAAATAATAAACCAGTACTCTAAAAACTAGGAACCCTTGAGTACTTCTAATAGGGACAAAACTATGACTACAAATAAAGTCCGTAACTACTTGCTGAACGATAGATCAGCACTAGACAACGAAGGTATCACACTTGAATACCTTGAAGCAGCTACATGTAATACTAAATGGGATGAGCTATTGCTATCTCACAAGTATGATCAACTGTTAGCTGCAGTAAAAGCTAACCCATACGAAAGAGCACACCAAGCTTTTCGTAGAGATAATGCTTCTATGATTATTAAAAGCACCAATAAGGTATCAATGACTATCACATTCCTTGATGGCGAAACTAAAACAGCTGATACATTTATCAACTTTGAGAAAATAGTTGAAGCTTTTAACTCATCATACAACAAACGTAAGCGTAAGTATATTAATACTTATCTTGCTAAGTTCAAGAAGAAACAAGTTTCTAACTTTCACATGGCTAGTAATAAGCTAGGTGATTTTATGCCACAGAAATAATGTGGAGTTATATAACAATGAGCATAGTGGTATTTTACTGCTATGCTCTTTACGACTATCACTATGGGAAAGACTGTAAAAGATAGAGTATACAACATACTCTTAAACGACACGGATAACAAATACCGTGATGACGACCAACGATTAGTTGCTCGAATAATATGGGAATGTATGGAAGATAAAAACATACCTGCACAGCAAATGCTGCACAATATGTTTATAGCTAAAATATATCCCAAACCAAAATCAATAGAACGCTGTTCCCGTGCATTGCAAAATGAATATCATGGACTGCGTGGTAAAAAATGGGTAGACAGACAAGCTAAGTCTGAAATAATAAGAACTAATATTACTAAAGCATTTGAATTATGAAAAATAGAAGCTTAATAGATGATGGCTTAGACGCCATACACGATCTTGATACAATCAAGAAATACATAGACGATAGACTAACAGAACTTCGTGAAGAAGTATATAAATATACATCAGATGTCTATGATGAAACAGTAATAGCAAGGTTAGATGAACTAACCAAACTAAAATATAAAATCAATAACTTAATATAACCTATTATTATGAATATTATTTGGATGAGTGCAGCTAGCGCTGCTGGTTTCTACTTGATCTTACGCAAAGTAATGACAAGAAAAACGTTTATTAAAACTAACGTATTTTGGGACGTCCTACTTACACTCGGACTACCACTACTATTTCTGGGCACATTCTCAGGTATGATAACAGCTATCTTAACAGGGCTGATCTTTACCATTGGTACATCACTAATGAAAAAATATAATTTTTAATATCAAAAACAATAAACTATGTCAAATTTAATTAAAGGTAAATTTCAATCATTTACAAACAACGGAAAAACTAAAATTAACTGTTTAGTATCTATTAAAGAACTACAACGTATAGCTGCAGACAGCGGCTACGTTGCTTTTACAATCATCCCACAGGATGATAAGTTCTTAGATAATAACGAACACATTAAAAAGTATGGTAATCACTATGCAATTAAAAACACTCAGTATAACATTAAACTTGGATATGCTCTTAAAAAAGCTCAACAGTTGGCTGAAGCAACTATTATGGAGCCTGAAATTGCTGAAAAAGAAGCTGAAGCTACTTTTACGCAAGAAGAATTAGACGCATTGTATAACACATATACAGATAGATAATGAGAGTTAAAGCAAGCGAACGCTACGATAAGATTGTAAGCGTTATCAAGAGTTGTGAAACAAAAGAACAACTTAAAAATGCAAAAAACATGTGTGAAACACATTTGCAAGCTACAGAAAACATGAACGAATACATGTTTTTAATGAATCATTTATTAAATAAAGAAATGCGTTTAGGTTATGAAACAAAAAATAATAGATAAATTACATAAAGCTATCAAGCACCTTGAAGGTGTGAACGATGATAGAATACGATACAATACAGAGCGTATTGCAATAACGCTTAGGTATCGATACAATAAATTCATCGAAAAACTAAAAATTAAATAATGCATCCTGTATTATCTTTAGTAACATACCTAACAGTTTGCACTTCGGTTGCGCTGTTGGTATGTATTATATCATCTAAATTAAAAATCAAATAATTATGGGACTAGATCACGGATTAGTTGCCTATAAAGGCAGAAATAAAAAACAGATAGATTTTAAATACAATCCATCTGAAGAAATAGATATAACAACTTGGCGTAAACATCCATACCTGCACGGCTGGTTTGATGATTTGTACGCAGAAAAAGGCGGTGACGCATATACTAATGTTATGGGTGGATTTAATTCATCACATATGCTGCAAGTAACTCACGAGGATTTACTTGATTTGCAAACCAGAGTACTAACAGGTACATTACAAAAAAGAAGTGGATTCTTTTGGGGTAATAATGCCTGTGAATACTATAAAGAACAAGATTTGCATGCTATTCATGAAGCTATGAACTACATAAAAGATGGCTACAAAATCAAATATTGGGCTTGGTGGTGAGTTACGATAATTGGAAACTATCTAATCCACACGATGACGGCTGTACCTCTGACGAGGTTACCAGCTGTTGTGGCGTGGAACAAATAGGTAGCGGTGCAAGTAATTGCTGTGACGCTAGATTCTGGGGACATACAGATATTTGTGGTAAGTGTAAAGAACACGCAGACGAATATATGATATGCACAGAATGCGAAGAAGACGATTCACAATACAATATGATTAGTGAATATGAATATAACGAACGCAGACGAGAGGACGCGCAAGAACACAATAGAGATGACTATTAAAGAAATGAAAGACAAAGCAATAAGAAATGCTTTGAATAAATATGGAGTAGAAAAAGCGGCAAAAGTGCTAGGTGTTAGTGCTAGGTCGCTTTATTTATGGAAAAAATCAAATAAATTATGAAAGTATTACAATTAAATGTTAACTGCTCTGAAGCCGTAAATACGGGTAACTTCGAGTCAGTCAAATGGAACTATGGTGTAACTATAGAAATAGAAGAAGGTGATAACTATGAATCTGTAAAGCAAGAGTGGATAAACGAATGCGCTAAGACTATAAATAAGTTATCCAAACATACTCGTGGGTTAAAAAAGCTTGAAGCTATAGCTGTCAAAGGCAACCCACAAGTGAATACGTCAATAGAAATAATAGAAAAATAGATGAAAATTAAAGTAAACAAAGATGCGCAACATAGAAAGCTAATAGACACAACTAATACAGTAGTTGTAATGGCTGAAGATTGTGCATTAAGAGGATTAGAAAAATTTATCTACGAATATCCAAAAGGATATGGTTTTAATGCACAACAACTAATAAACCAAGTTGAAAAACAAACTGAAAATACTGTATATGCAGGTTACGGATCTGTAAGCAACGGTAAAATTAAATTTACAATAAGATAAAAATGACATTAAAAGAAATCTTATCTGCCTCTCAGTTAGACTGGGAGGTGGAAAAGGTTCCATTGTTTACCCAATGTGAGGAGCCGCATTTTGATATTCACGGTAACTTTTATGAAAGTGGGTATTATGGAATCAGAAGGAAAGATAACCTTGAAGTACTTGGTGTTTGTACCAAACAATACCAAGAAACACAGAATGAACAAATAGTAGAACGCGCTATGCAAATCGCTGAAGCTGTTAGTGGTGAATATGAATTTCACAAAGCTCTAGCATTGAATGGCGGTAAAAAAATATTTGTTCAATTTAAAATACCACATTCAATTGAAGAATATGACAGATACATATTTGTTGTAGACTCAAATGATGGCAGTATAGGTCTATCTTATGGTATATCTAATACAGTATTATCTTGTGCAAATCAGTTGTACTTATTTGCTAGTAAAGGTAAGACAGTAAAACATACTAAAAGTATTAATATCAAAGCCGATGAAATAGCTGAAGATATTTCTACCAGATTAATTCACACAGATAATACAATAAGTTATTTGAAAAGTCAACTCATTGGTGATCAAGCAGTAAGAAACATTGTAAAAAATGTTATGAAACTACCTGCACATATAAATACAGTTGAATATAATGATAATAAAGTTGTTTCTAAAAAAACAAAGAATAAAGTAGATAAACTACTTGAATGTATTGCAAAAGAAACAACTGAAAAAGGTGACACAATGTGGGGTTTACTTAACGGTGTCACATACTATACTAATCACGAGTTTAAAAATATGGAGCGTGATCCAAATGGTATAGAAAAATTACTATTTAGTAATGCTAATAAAATAAATCAAATAGCTTGGAATTATGTCACTAGTTAATTATAATACAGTTAGGATGGTGGACTCACCTGTTATAAAAAAAATGAGGTACTACGGCAAACATGTGCCTGTACCCACAGACACAGATTATGATCTGATGGTAATAGACCATTGTTTAACAAGAGGTGTAAGGGTTGCACCACTGCCAATTGATGTTCAAAGAAACAGACTATCTTGGATAGGTTTTGAAAAAGAAATATACTACCCAGAGACTATGTTTAAATGGTCATCTGATAGTGTAAATGTACCAGAGTTGTGGGCTTTATCTTTTAAATACTTTGAACAAATGCAAAATATGATTACACATGATTTTGCAGAAAAATTAAGTCAAGTAAGAAGTCAACATATAAAAAACTTTTTTACTGATAGTTTAATTTATAGGCAAGTTTCCCATGAGAAACACGCTTTTGTATTTGGTATAGCACATCGAGATCCTTCAAGAATTAGTTATTTAACTTTTCCAAAATTATCAAGTATGTGTTTACATCAACAAGATCAAATAGATTACATAAACAATGATAATTTTATGACAGAAATATGCAATGTAGATTTGCGTAAACGTTTATGTATGATGGCTTCACCATACAAACTATTTGAACTGCATAATTTCAATCATAGTAATCGAGAAGCAGAAGAACTTGCTAATATCTTAAATATGCAAAATATTTTGGATTCTTATTATATAGAAATAGAAGAAGATGTAAAAAAATATATGCATCAAGATTCTTACAGCAGTGAATGGGAAGGTCATGGTGGTGAATACACTGGCACTTTGGGCAGTGGTTGTATGCGTTATGACAGATCACAAGAATTTCTTGACATTTATCAAGACAATGAACATTGCAAAATACTTGTGATGAAAGATCAAAATGGCGGCATAGTTGCACGCGCAATTTTGTGGCAAAATGTAAACATACATCGTAGAGTAAAAACCATTAATATAATGGATCGTATATATACTTTACGTAATGCTTATGAACCGATTATGATTAAGTGGGCCAAAGACAATGGTTATCACTACAAAAGACAGCAGTCATATAACTCTGCTGTTCTTATTAATCCAGACACAGGCAAAGAATCGCGTGGACAAGTTCGTATTCCTATAGAATGGCAAGACTATGATAAGTTACCATATATAGATACATATTGTAACATATATCCTGAATTAGGATTTATGAGTAACTCATCAAGAGTCAAACCAGAATCAGGAAATACTACAAGACACATTGCTAGACATACTGATGGATATTATCAAACAACAAATAACTATGCTTAATATGGAATTATCACCAATGCAGAAAGAAACTGTAATAGACAACCTTGAACAAACTTTGTCTATACAAAGCTATTCAGGTAAAGAAGGTAAAATGTTAGAATATATTATTAATTACCTGAAAGAAAATGAAGACTATGCTAATCTAACAGTCACAACAATGACTGAAGCCAATGGCATTAATCTATACGTAACCAAAGGCAAAGCAGAAGCTTACCCTTGTGTTGTTGCGCATACAGATACTGTACATCAAATTATTGAAAACTTTAGAGTTTGTTCAATAGATGGTAAATTCTTTGGCATGAATACCAAAGATATGGAAATGGCAGGCGTAGGCGGTGACGACAAAGTTGGCGTTTGGGCTGCACTAGAGTGCATTAGGAAGTTTGACAATATTAAAGCAGCGTTCTTTCATTCAGAAGAACAAGGTTGTATTGGTTCAGGCGCTGCATCAGAAGATTTCTTTGATGATGTTGCATACATACTGCAAACAGATAGAAGAGGTAACAAAGATTTTGTAACAGAAATCAGTGGTATTAATTTGATGTCAAAGAAATTTAAGAAAGCTGTCAAACCATTATTGGATAAACATAATTTTGAGTTTTGCGACAGAGGTGGCTTAACAGATGTAAAAGCTCTTAAACCCAAATGTAATGTATCTGTAACCAATATTTCGAGTGGTTATTATCAGCCACATTCAGATGAAGAATACGTAGTTGTATCAGACGCCTTAAACACACTGTCCTTAATGATGAATATTATTGACAAACTTGGCGAAAAGAAATATCCACACAAGTATGAACAACCAGTCTATGCATATACGTATGATGGTTGGTACGGTGGATATAATAAAAAACAAACATCGCTTTTTCCAAAAAGTTCCAACGATGGCATCGAAGACGCTGGGACAATTCAAGAAGAAATCTTCGATGATATAACAGAGCACATGACAAATGTAGATTGGCATACTAATTTGCTAAAAGATAGTTGGGGTTATCTATATCCTGTTTATAGCGATATATACCCACATGATATTATAGGTGCATATAATCCTGAACTGGATTGTATAGATCCAATAGATCATGTTATAAACGACTATCTTACGACAAAAGATGAACCATATTGGTCTTCTCTTGCGAAAAATTTATTATCTTCACCAACTTTTTAACTATGTAATGCACGATGAATTAATGAAGTATGAGCTTGAGATACAACTGTTGTCCAAGCTACTTATGCATCCTGAATTATACTATGAACATGCTGAAAAGTTAAGCCCAAATATGTTTGACAATGCGTTTCACAAACGTATATTTGAAAAGTTTTTGGTTATGCAATCTGAGCAAAAGGACATAGATTTACTTTCTATGTCCAAAGCTCTGGATTGTAACCATGAAGAAAACATTCAATTGTCCAATGTATATACAGCGCCTAACGAATTTATTTCAGTTAAGTCAGCGATAGATTCATTGCATGAGCAAAGTCGTAGACGCACAATGCAGTCTATGATACAGGAAACACAAAATAAATTTCTGAACGGAGAAACTACAGACGATATTATAGCATTCATGAACAAGATGAACGCTAAGATGATGATAGTTCAAGATTCTGATGTTGCAGACATTAGATTACAGATGAAAGACTTTCTAAAAGACATTGATAAAAGAATGTCTACAGATGGTATCATTGGTGTAACTACAGGTTTTAATTCATTGGATGAGTTTACTGGTGGTTGGCAAGGCACAGACCTTGTAATCATTGGCGCAGCATCATCTATGGGTAAAACAAGTCTTGCATTGAATCTTGCATATAACGCAGTTAAATATGCAGATAGTCCTGCACTTATATTTAGCTACGAAATGTCTGTAAATCAGCTTATAATGCGTTTGGTTGCATTAGAATCTGAAATACCTATACGTTGGATACAGAATGGTGAACTTAAAGATGAAGATCTTTTGAGAGTTCAACAGACTGCTAGCGAAATAATAGATCGAAAGATTTATATCGATGAATGTAAACAAACATCATTGAATTATCTAATATCTAAAACTAGACAATATGTACATAGTTGCGGTATTAAGCTTGTGTTTGTTGACTACTTACAACTTGTCACAGCGAGTGTCGGATCAAAAGGAACCAGAGAACAAGAAGTTTCCAAGGTTGCCAGGGCACTAAAAAACTTAGCTAAAGAACTTAATATAACAATAGTTGCTTTATCACAACTCAACCGTGGTGTTGGGTTCAGGGCAGAAAGCAAACCTACTTTATCAGACTTGAGAGAATCAGGCGAGATAGAACAAGCTGCTGACATTGTTGCATTAGTTTACAGGCCAGAATACTATGGTATTAATCAAGATGAAAACGGAGAATCTACACAAGGCAAAGCACAAATAATTTTTGCCAAAGGCCGTAACATTGGTGTTGGTACTGTAACGCTAAACTTTGTTAGCGAACTAACTAAATTTAGAGAAAATTCTTTAGATTTTTAAGTTTAATTTTTGTATTTTTATATGTGGCTAACAACACAAAACTAAGAAAAATAATTGCAGAAATTGCATACGATTTGGGTATAGACAAAAAACTTGTGAAGCGAATACTGACTGCAGTATTTCGTGAAATTGGCTTTGCTATTATTCTACGTGGGCGTCCTGTTATGTTCAGGAAATTTCTGAAAATCGTATTCGCGATACGTGCTGGTAAAAAGACGCACGAAATGTTTAATAAATATGAAACACGAAAGAAATGACAAAATTAAAAACAGTTAACATCAAAGGTAAACAATACGTTGAAGTTAACGAAAGACTAAAACACTTTAGATCAAACTACAATGGATGGTGCTTAACATCAGATGTTGTAGAACTTACAGATGACCGCTGTGTAATTAAAGCTACAATCTTTGATGATAATGGTAACATACGATCTACAGGTCATGCGTATGAAAAAGAAGGTTCGTCCTTTATTAACAAAACAAGTTTTGTAGAAAATTGTGAAACATCAGCTTGGGGCCGTGCCTTAGCAAATCTTGGTATTGGTTTAGATACATCAGTTGCTTCTTATGATGAAGTAGCCAACGCTGTAACACAGCAGTCTACACCAAAACCCAAGGCAAAGCTTGATGAAGACAAGTTTAACAATATGCTAAAAGCTATTGAAGCAGGTAAAGGTGATGCTGTAAAAGCTAAGATGCCTAATTACGACATACCAGAACATATGTTGAATGTATTAAACGATAATCTAAAATCTAAATAACATGAATAATGTAATTGCATTTAACTTGGCTAGCTGTCAAGTAAAACCTACAAAAGTTGTAGAAAACAAAAAGTATTTTAATGAAGGCGCGCATAGGTGTCAAATCTTATCTCTGTCTAATTCATCACAAAGAGCAAACTATATGGGCGCTCCTTATATTGAGTTTGATGTTGTTAATGAACAAGGAGAATATGGTAGGGCTAAGTTTTGGGCTGTACGTGAAACTGATTCACCTAAGTCAAAAGAATGGAAAATCAATACACTGCACGAGTTTTTAACAAACTGTGGTGTAACAGATTTTTCTAATGACATTGATTCTATGAAACAGGCTGTAAGCAAATGGATAAATATTTGTTTTACATTTGAAGAATATATGACTATGAAAGATGGACAACCAGTAAAACGAAAAGCTGTACGTTATCGTTGGTCTAGTGCTGACGGCAAAAAGATTAAGTATGATCCAAAGTACAATAAACCTATCTCACCTAGAGATGAACAAGAGTATATTGAAGCAAACACCATGAGCGGTGGATCTGCTGTTACTGTTGAATCAGACGACGGTTTGCCATTTTAAATAATTTTGTAGTTTTGTAGACAAACTATAAAACTATGATATTCATAGCAGGGAATGTGCCTTCAAGCAAAAATTCTAAACGATGGACTGGTAAAATGCTTATCAATTCAAAGACTGTTATGAAATACATAAAGGATACTGATATACAGTATAAAACCTTTAGGAAAGATTTTAAGAAATTGATAGCAGGTAAGGAATTGCCTGTTATCGTTTCTTTTAAGTTTATTAGAGGAACAAGACATAGATTTGATTATGTTAATCCCGCACAAACTGTGCAGGACTTAATGGTAAAAAATGAATGGATTGAAGATGACAACGCTAGTTTTATTATACCAAGCTTTGAAGAGTTTGAATATGATAAAGAGAACCCTGGCGTCCAAATAAGAGTATATGATAAAACTCAAAGATTTTTTAAATAGTTATGTTGTTGCTAACAATATAAGTAAATGTGATTTCACATCTCCAAGTAGAAAAAGGATGATTGTGGATGCAAGAATGATATATTGTGTAGTGGCAAGAAATCTTGGTGGATATACATTATCTGAAATAGGTAAAAGTATAAACAGAGATCACGCTACAGTACTGTACGCGATCAGAAACTATGAACACTTATCTGCTTATGATCCAGACATCAAAAGCAAATACTATAAAGCATCTGTAATTTATAGAACATTAGAGTACAAACCAAATACAGAACGTATAGGTTTGATTGATACTTTGTTTGAGACTAATAAAAAGTTAAGACAAAGAATATTAGAATTAGAAAAATTAAATTAATTATGACAATAAAAACAAAAACAAAAAAGAAAATTAACATAGACGGCAGCGATGTCAAAGTCGATGTTGATGTTTACAAAGTAATTCAAAATTTATCTGAAGCTTTGAAATCGCACGAAGTAGCATTATTAACATGGGTACATAAAATATACAATACTAAAAAACGTCACAACGACGATGAAAAAGGATTGCACAATTATTGTATGATGATTCCTGATGCAAGCAATATTATTAACAGAATGAGACTGATTGATGAAGAAACTGCCAAGAAAAGATCTAATGAAAGCGCAAATCCAGTTGGAGATGCAAAAGATAATGGATCTACTAATACAGAAAAATAACTCATACGGTAATTCTGCTACACAACCAGCGAAGATTTTTTCAAAAGGGAACGCTGTTGAAAGTATTAGTGCGCGTATAGATGATAAACTTATGCGTATAGCTAATAAAGGTATTAACGAAAACACTTTAGATACTGTAGATGATTTAATAGGATATTTAGTTCTGTTGAAAATTGCATGGTCTGAAAAAGGAATAACAAATAGTAAATAACTATCTTTGTATTTCCTCATAGGGCTTTCTGCCCTAGTGTTTTCATAGTTTTTTGTTAGTTGTCAAGGTCCCAGTCTTTACTGGGATTTTGGCACTACACTTATGGAAGAAATAGAATACTGGCAAATAGACAAGATAGAATCTATGTTACATCTCTGTCCTTATGACGAGCAAACAAAGACAGATATCCTGAATAATCTACCTGAAACAAAGGAAGAAGCTTACGAGCTACTAGGTAAATTATGGTTTGATCATATACCTAGAGATCCAAGAGATCAATTTAACAAAATGATGAGTATGAACACATTAATAGAACGAGATTTTAAATTTTCGTATATTTGTAATGATTGCGGTGAAGACTTTGAATCACCAAACACAGAGACATTATGCACGGAATGCTTAAGTCCAAATATAAAAGAACACAATGAGAGCTAAAGATCACAAGAAAAAAGCTGCTGATCTATTGGCGACTTTGTCACATTGGATCAATTACAGCAAATTTGATTATAATCTACAGGATCTATCAACTTTATTAGATGAAGTTAAAGATAGATATACAGACTATATAGAGCTGAAATCTAATCCTGAACATGAGTCGAAAATAGAACACAAAAGCTATAAGTAATGAGCAAAAACACAATCGTTTTTGAGGGCGGCATTGACAATATACGTACATTAGCCGATAACTCTCTACGTGTCAGTCTTGGCACACCAGAACTCACAGCAGAAATCGTAGGTAATATGTATAGTATGCTGAAACAACCAGGTTATGTAGTAATATCTACAAAGCCAATATCACAACAACAAATTGATGCTGTAGAAGAAGCAACTGTTGATAGGGAGTTTGATACTAAAACACCATCACAAAGATTGCGTAGTGTATTATACATACTTTGGGAACAAACACAACCTAAAGAAATAAATGCAGAGGGAACAACTGTATACATTGATTTTGATTTATTTTATAAACGCAAAATGAATGAACTAACTAAATTTATAAAAGATAAATTAGTATGACTTATAAAGGTAAATTAATAAAATACAAAAGATGGCTGCAAAGACAAATTAAAAAAGTGGATGCAGCTTTATTATCTATCAATAAAACTAGATAGGTACATTGTAGTTTAGTTTTGCCTGAACACCATTGTACTTATTCCAAACAAAAGCAGAAGCTTTTTTAACATTACCTACATATCCTTTCATGTCGTGCCACTCATCAGTGGCCGACATACTGGATAGGTTTCTTACAGTTAAGCCATTTAACTCTTCAACAGCTTGCATCTTGTAAGCTTTATTGGTGTGATAGTGTCCTCTGTGGACCTCAACATGTCTTACATCACTCCATACATCTCTATATCTTTGCGATACAATTCCAGGCAAATCATTTAGTTTTGCTCCATCACCATGATCGTTTACTATTAAACATTTTCCATAGTGATATGCTTTCATCATAGACATAGAATTATCTACAATCACATTTTCATTTTTTTCATAGTAAATTTCTAATGCATCTCCAATATGCATCATAGACTCTCTGTCGTGATTACCAGGTATTACCATAACATGTACATGACTTATATCCATAAGCATATTTATACACTCTATAAGAAGCTTTCTACCTGCACGGTACATTTCTATATGTTTATTAGTATTAAACTGCGGTGTGCCTTTGGTAGTGCTAGGTACAGGCCAATCACCATCTGAGTTTAAAAAATCATTTCCTACCACAAATAATATTTCTTCTATATAAAATCCACTAGATCTTTTTATAAGATGTTCCAAAGCATTTAACATTCTATCTCTTGCTATGTCAATACTATATACATCTTCCTTTATTCCTATCTTTCCTATATGTAAATCGCAAGCGTTAATTTCTAATAGATGTGAATCATCTTCTAAAAAACTAGAAGGTCTTATTGCTATATGAGGTACAGAACCAAAAAGAGGAACTAAGTCTGCGACCAATTCCTCTCTTATCTTTTGTATATTCATTGTAGGATCTATACGTTTTAGCCAAGCCTTTGTTCTATACATTGGTATAGTAATAGGTCTTTTGGCTTTATCAAAGCCTGTAACTTCGTAAGTTCCTATATCATATTTATCTACCTCCCAAACATTTAAATCAACATTGCACGCTTTCAAAAGATCATCTAATGATTTTACACGTTTACTATCTTCACATGTTGCTATAGCACCAGTTTTGCTCTCTTCAAATGATGTCTTTTCTTTATCTGTTTGACTTGTTATTTTTGATCTAAGATTTCTAGCTATACTTCTAACTGTTTCAGAAGCAGTATCAAACATTTGAGCTGTTTGATGATAATCCTTATTAAGTTTTTCTGGATTACTTGTAAGATATTGTTTTATTTTTTCTGCTTTTTGTCTATTTTGTTTTGCCATCGTCCAAATATATTTTCATCCTCATATCTTGGCCCATATCCATGTTGTGATTTGAGTTTGACGTTTATGGCTCTCAAGTTATACTTTTTTGTACCTTTTTTCAACTTACTTAAAGCACGAGTTATCAACATTTCATTGTTAATTATATCCTCTCTAGTATTACCTTTAACAATCACATCTTTGATTGTATATTGATAACCTTTTTTATTTTCAAATGTCCAGTCAGACATCCAAATTGGTACTTTTACTTTCATTATCTTAATACAGTTACATCTAAAATGCCGTCAGATACAGCAGTTTTGTACACATATATATAAAATGGTTTTGTACCCGATATAAATTTTTGTGTAGTTCCAACAATCTCTGATAAAGATAATTGTTTAGGATTTGATGGTGCTGTTCCTGCCTGGGCTAATAGCATATTTGTTGCCAAATATACAGTATCTTTTGAATCTTCAATGGCCTTGTTAGGAGAAACTTGTCCTTTTATAGAATCAATATCTAGTCGACTTAAAACTACAGAAAAAGTTAAATTAACTGAAGTGCTATTGTTGACAAACAAAATATCTCTGAGTATATTGTGTTCTGTAGAATCATAAATTTTAGTATACTTATCAGTGCCCGTCCTTGTTGCGTATGCTACATCACTAAACAATCCAAGGCCATCACCCGCATTTTCTGTTAGTCTTTGCCCTTGTGTTTGTGAAACTTTTTGTGTAGCTAATTGTGGTCTTGATAATGTTCTTGGTTTAACAGAAGAAGGCTGATAGGTAGGTATATTTTGAAATTTTTTACCTGTTGAAAGATCTCTTACACTTTTCTTTTTTGCTCTTTGATTATCATAGAGTTTTCTACCTTTCTCATATTCTGCCATCGAAATCTATATATTCAATTGTTACTTCCTCTCCTTGTTCTATAGCTTTAGCAATAGATGGATAAATCCTTTTATACGCATTGACACTTTTACCAACAAACCCATCACGGAGAATAATATTGTTTTCTTGACTATCTCCAACGATAAGACAACCAGCAGTATGCTCGTCAGTATTTCCAGTGTGTATAAGAATATATTCAAACCCAGGGACATCAATAACATGCAGCATACCACGATGTACACCAGGATATTTTTTAGTATATCTATTATGAAATCCACCTTCTTTTCTTAATTCTATTTGATACGTTCCTGCAGGTATACGAGTTTCACCCTTTACTTTTAAAGCTCTTTGTTCGTCTTCTAAAGTATAACATAAAAAATGTTTTCCTATATCATTAAGCTCAAAAAGCAGACCGTGTGTACAATCTGCTTGTGAGCTAAACCTTAATACCTGTAAACGCATTAGTCGTCAGTATTGATGCCTGTATCAGGACCATCACATAATAAAAACTGCACTTTTTGAGCAGCTGTAGTTGCAGCTAAATCTAAATTATTTGAAGCATCACCTGCTCCGTCAATGTGTAGTGGTGAAAACATAAATTCACCAGGCTTTAGATTTGCAACTACATCTCCATCAGGTTTGACAGCCACAGGATAGTCAGTATCTACATTTTTTACAAATGCAAATAATGCATCCTTATGATGTCTAGCTAAATTAATTGTAGTATCACTTGTACCATCTGTTAGAATTTCACCAGAACTAATTACTGCTGCGTCGCTAGTATTAGATAAGGTTGTAAAAGTTGGTGCAAAAGAAAATACAGTTTGCCCATTACTATCAGTTAATGTAAAAGTGCCTACGACTGTTACGCTTGTTGCTTGAGTTGCCATATAAATTTATTTTATTTTATGCTGCAGAATCAATTTCTACTGCAAAATATTCTGCTGTTACTGTATTGCTAGTTCCTCTAGCAGTTGTAGCTCCTGTTCCTCTAATAATAGTAAATAAAAATTCACCTGGTTTTAAAACCCCTATTAGATCGTTATCACTAGATGCACCTTCATATATCTCCAAAGAGCTTGTGTCATCCATGTTTTTTACATACAAAATTCTACCGTGTCCAGGAGCCGCCATTATTGTAGCGTCTGATCCTGTAGCACAATCAATTCTTCCTGATGCAATTTGATCAACACCAGTTATATTAATTGTTGTAGCTCCACTCATACTAGCAGAATAGCCAGTAGCAGAATTTGCTGTCATAGTTAAACTACCAGTAAATGTATAATTTTGTGCCATTGTCTATTTTTTTACAAATATAATTAATTAATTAATATCCTCCACTACCACTAGATGTATTTGTCGGATTAGAAACATTTAGCTCTTGTGCCATCGATAATTCATCTTGTTGTTGTTGAAAGCCTGAAGATGAAGTAGCAGCTGCACCATGTGTTGTGCCACCCATATATCCTATTTGTCCTTGATACATATGTGTATGATATCCTGACAAACCATTTTGAGCAGCATATGCTAATGCCTCTTCTACTGTGCTAAATAAAGGAACACCATCTATGTTTGTTAATATAGCCATTATAATATACTCTTTAATTGAGCACATTTTTCGTACTCTTCTGTTTCAATAAAATAATTAATCATATTATTTATTGTTGCATCCCACCCAACATCTGTTTGTAAATCTTCAGGATTAAAAGATAAAAAAACTTCACCTTGATTTTTTTTGGTTATTAAATCATCAATAGTAACGTCACCCATAAGAATATGATAGCCATTGTTCATTGCTAAATCTAATTCTTCCATATCCTTAATTGTGTTGTTCATTTAGTCTTGATATTCTTGCGCCACAACAACACATGTTTTTATCAGCCATGTTACCACGGTATCTCATACCATTTTCAGCTTTTTTCTTTTTATACTTACTTACCCTGCCTTTAGTATTTTTTTCTTTTTTAGCTCTAGCTTTTTCTGATGGCGATAGTTCTGACCAAGTACTTGGTGTATCTTTAGTTATACGTTTAGTAGGTCTAAAAGTATTTTCACCTTTAGTATAGTCTTTATTACCGCGAGGTGTACGCCAATCTTCTTTAAACCATCGTTTTAGAGCTAAACCTTTTTTTGTTTTACGTACTGCCATGTTAATCGTGTTGTGCGTATCTGCCACCAGTACTATATTCTATTTTCATTCCAGCAGCACCTTTCTTTTTTGATTTATTTCCCCAGTTGGCTGCTCCAACTTTACGACACTTAGCCATTGCACCACTTCTGTAGGCAGATGTCTTAGGTCCGTAACGAGATACTACTTTATGATAACAAGCGTCTTTAGGCATATTAGTCTAATTGTGGAAGAAAACCTCCTGATTGATATTTCATACCCTCACGAGCTTTCTTAGGCTTACTGTGAGTGTATCCTTTTTTTTTCATATCTAAATGATCTTGCATAGTATTAGCCATAAAACCTTTACCGCTTTTACTATACATCATATGTTTTTTAAATTTCTTTGCCATATTAATTGTGTTGTGATAAAGGAAAACGACAACCATGATCGCAATTCCATTTACGTAATGATTTATTAATTCTTGAATTAGGATCTCTTCTAGTTTTAGCAGATGTTAGTTTAGACTTCATTCCTTTCATTCTAGCGCAAAAAGACTTTCTACGCTTAGAAGCTTTAGATCCTTTTTTTAATTTAGAAGGCTTGGTTGTAACAGCAGTTTTTAATTTAGATCCAGGATTAGCTCGTCTATACGAAGCTACCCCTTTTTTATTAAGACCACCAGATTTGGATTTGCCTTCTTTACGTTGCCATGCAGGTGTTTTTGCCATTACTATTTATCTTCAGCGTTATTATTTTTGCTACTCCCACCAAAGAAAAAATCAATTATTGTATTGACTTTTGCAGACATTGCTCCAAAGATAGTTGAAATAAAGCTAATTTCAAACTCGCCCATATCAATTCCTCCACCAACAAAATGTTGAAACATCACAAAACTTATACCAAAATAAGCTACAGTAAATAATGTTGCTAATATTTTTTGTATAATAGCATCATCTTTATACATGTCTCTTGCAGAATTACGATCTTCTACTTCTTTAGCAAAAGCTTCTTTTTCTGCATCAAGCAATACTTTGCGTAGCTGTAGCTTTGCCTCGTCTCTTTCTTTGTCAGTTGTGATAACTTTATCTAAAATGCCTTCTGCATTGTCAACTACTTTACCTAGTATGCCTCCTAAAAGATTATTAATCATTGATTACTATTTTTATTATAAAACGCATATTGTTGTATTTTATTATTGCATTGTAAATACCTGCGTCAACTTGTAAAGATACAAAATTTACAGTTTTATGTTCAGATATTTTTTTACCAACCATACTGTATATATCTACATCTACATTATTTGTAAAATATATTTTTCCTTTGCTAGGATTTGGATATACTGATAATACAGTATTTCTTATATTTTGTACATCGGTAGGGCCAGACCAGCCATCTAAACAATATTCATATAAATAATTACAAGTATTGTCCCATTCTACATCACAACAAAACTGATCAACATCAATCACCCATTCAAAACACTCATTAGGAATATAATATATATCACCAACGTTACAGCCAGCAGAAAAATAACACGTACTGTCTTCCACGTTAGCTGCTGTATTGTAATTAACAGCGGTTGGATCAGTGCAACCATACAAAGGGTAAATACAGCTACCATTATCAGTATTTGCAGCCATGTCATAATTAATTGCTGTAGTGTCTGTGCATCCATATAAATAAAATATACAACTGCCGTTGTCTGTGTTACAAGTATCGCAGTAATTAAACATAGTTGGATCTGTACAACCAAATACTACAGGTATACATGATCCGTCATCACTATTTGCTAGTGCATTATAGTTAAAGGCTGTACCATCAGTACAGCCCCAGACAATAGATATGCATGAGCCATCATCTGTATTCGCTAATGAATCGTAGTTTAACGCAGTAGCATCTGTACAGCCATAAACAAATGGTATACAACTACCATTGTCTACATTTGCGTTAACATTATAATTATACGATGTACTATCAGTACAGCCTTCTACGACAGCAATACAAGAATTAGGTAACTCAACGTTTGCCAATGAATCGTAATTAAGTGCAGATGAATCCATACATCCGTATACAACCAACGTAGAACAACTACCATTATCGTAGTCGTAAAACGAGTTATATTCCAAATAAAGTGGATTAGTACATCCTGGATTATAATAACAAGTTCCGTCATCTGTATTTGCTGTATCATTATAATTTACTGCTAAACTATCAATACAACCATATGTTCTTTCTATACACTCATTACCACAATAAGGCATTCCGCTAACTATTACAAAAGGAACTAAAGGACTAGCAAATCCTCCTGGAGCATTAATAGCTATGTGCTCTTCAGAGTATACACTATACCCGCATTGTACTGATGTAAACTGTGATTGTTGTGTTATGTTAAACTTTACTTGTATTGGTTCTGCAATACTTAATTCAAATGTAAACGTAGTATCAAAGCCATCATCAAGAGTAAATATACCTAAAAAGTTATTACCCTGAAATACTTGTAGATATGATCCAGCCCAACCATTACCTGCTAAATCTGTAAGCTCAAGTGTGTGTGTACAACTATCTATTAATATATCAGTATTAGCTGAATCTATATAGTTAAATGCTAATGAGTCAGTACACCCGTAAACCTTTGGAGTATAACACATACCTGTGTCGACTGTTGCTATTGGTAAAAACTCTAAGAAATTATTATCCATACAACCAAATATAGGCGGAGGGGGAGCACAGTCATCTATTGTAAATCCGTGATAAGCAACAAAACCAAAATTAGCTGAATCCATTTCAACTATTGTGTCATTACATCTTATCAAATAATACGAGCCATCTTGTCCGCCCCATAAACTACCTTGTATACCGTCTCCATATCCATCGTTTATTACAAATTCGTAATTACCATTAGGGACACATAGCTGCGTAACCTGAGGTGAATAGTCAACTATATTATCATAAGGACCGCCAGCAACTATAGTGTCTAAATTTTCATCTAATACAACCCAAGATGTTTCTTCTGGATATTGATCTGGGTTTATTACAATATCTAAATATGTTCCGTTAGGACACTGAGCGTTTGCAATACATGAAATAAACATTGCAAAAAATAAAAATATATATATGTAAACTATCTTTTTCACTATAAATTATCAAAAGTTACATTAGACAAATTAAAGTTTACTCCTAATGCGTTTGAAGAAACATCGTTACCATCTTCTTCTAAAGGATAATAAACAGTAGGATTATCGTTAATTAAAGTTGTGTAATCTGCCATTATACCATTATTATATAAAAGTTCAACTTTTCCAGCACTTAATTCAGTATTCCATATAGCAAAATCTCTTATACCTAATTTTCCATAAACATCAGCATACTGCCAATATCCTAAACTAAAACTATCATAATTGCCCACGGTACTGGCTAATGTTCCCGCATCAAGATCTCCTGTTGTTAATGCTTGACCATTCCAATATATTGACCAATCACCAGTACCTCTTACAAATGCAAGTTGTACAAACCCATCAGCATTTGTGTTTATATTAGTATTACCACTGCGCCACATATTAGCATGATCAGCTGAAGTACTGCCTGTTATATTAGGATTAGTACTAAAGTGTAATCTTCCAAATTCTACTTGTTTTAAATTACTAGGATCTGAAGTTCTTACCTCTATAAAAAGGTCATTTTTATTATTAGCAGAACTATCTTCTATCGAATAAAAACACCTAATAGCTTCATGTACATCTGTATCGCTGCCTAAGTAAAATATTGGTATAACATTTGTACTAGAATCAGCTGGACTATCTGGTATCTCCCAAGTTGCTTTTACCCACATAACAATAGAAACATTATCACCAGTAGTGCCAGTGCCTGATATAAGCGTTGGGAGTCTACCTAATGAATTTGTTATAGCTCTACTGCTAGTACCATTAAAACTTGCGTACTGAGTTGCGTATGCAGTTTCACAATAATCGGATGTTGTTATTGAATTTGATAAAGCTAATTGCATTTAAAATTTATTAATTATTAATTCATCTATATAGTCTTGTATTTCTTTTCTTGTAGCTTGCATTGTAAAACTTAAATCTGCTTGATATCTTTTTATTTCTTCACCATCATCAAATATTACAATAGTTGGAACAATAGCTATATTATATTTTTTTTGATTGTCATTGTTTTCAATAAAAAAAGACTGCTTATCGCAATCTCCTAACTTGTTAAACCACTCTACACCATTTTGTTTATTCCAATCCGCATTAAAGTGTATCGCTGTTATCTGAGCTGTACACGTAGTACAAACTGCAAACAACAAAAAAACCAAATATAATATCAACTGTTTCATTCATTTATTGCATTCTGTCAATTTTATCTTCTATACGAATCATACGTTCTTCTAACTTACGTACATCATCTCTTGTTTCAATTATAGTATTTCTAATATTTTCATCTTTCATGTTGAACTCCATTTTAGAAACTTCAGGAGCTGGCAATTCTTTTGCCTCGCTAATATCAGCTTGCAGTGTAAACCACATTCCAACAAGAGTGAAAATAAGAGCAGCTATTCCAGCTAGTGTTTTTATACTTATCTTAAAACTTGTTTCTTCGTTAAGCTCTTTCATTATTTTTACATTTCTTTCCGCAATGTCCAAAACAAACTTTACCAAAAGTTATTTTATAAATTATTTCACAAATATATTTTTTCATATTAAAATATTATATAATTAATTCCCAATTTAAAATCATACCACTCTCTATTCCAATACTTGTGATACTTTCCTTCTACAAAAGTACCTAAATGTTTGTTAATTTTCAAACCAAATATTAATCCTCCAGAATAATCGTACCATTGCTCCCCGTCATTAAAATTATGATAAGAATATTCACCCCCATTGTTATAGTGATACGGTATAAAATTACCCCATGTGTGCAACCAAATATTTTTTTTGTAAGTATAATAATCAAAACCAAGCACAACAGAATGTACCCATTGATTTGGCAATTCATTTCTTTTCTTTTCTACGTAGTTAGATAATACTTGTGGTATAATAACCTCATCCCATACATCTGAGCTAGTAGCAATTATACTGCCTTCTGGATCTATATATTGGTTATCATATACATCTACGCTATATCCTTCTTGTATTGCTAAATATGTATAATGTAAATTACCATTTGACAATATCCATTCTTCTAATGGATCATATCCATATGGTTCTGCAAGTCTTGTAACACCACCTATATTAAATGATAATTTTTTATTGCCTCTAATTCTAAATCTTTGTGTAGCTTCATAGTATTCAACATCTGCAAAACCATCTTTCATGTATTCTACTTTTGTCATCCATAATGGTTTAACATAACGTAAAAAATGATTTTGATCTATATACTTTATTCCCTCTTGTCTTCTATAGTCTACTTCAAATAAAAATTCAAATGGAGCTAAGCCTATTGTAGCAGCATCACTATAGGTAGTCTCTGTACCGTCTTTAAACGGACTGTTACCTTCGTATTGGAATCTTTTAATTTTTCTTATACCAGCAGTTAACGAATAGTCATATGGAGTTTCTTCTATACCTGTGGTAAGTTGGTCTTGAACATTGTATATAGTTTGATCAGACAATGATGTACCACCATTTACTGCTATATAAAACGTAGAAAATTTAAATAAACCCTTAAGTTGTGCGTAAGAAGATATGTTGCATAGCAATAATATAAATAATATTACACTATGCTTTTTCATTTAGATATTGAATGGCTGTGGAGCAAAGTAACATACACATGTTCCACTATTTAATTCAACAAAATCCCATTTTCCAAATATAGTTACACCTTTAGGAAATGTATGTGATGTAGTTATATCAGTAGCATTACCTGCTGCACCGAATCTAACATCATGATCATTTTCTGCTGTTAATGTACTAATAGATCCTATTTGTCCTTTATAGTTTTGTAAGTTTTGAAATGTAGTATCAGCTAACATTGTTATTGCTATAACGAACATTGTAGCACTATCTCCATTTAAATCTACTATACTGCCGTCACCTGTTATAAATGATGAACCATATTGTCCTAATGTAGCGTTGTATAAATCTGTATTGTTTGCCATAATTAATTACCTATGTATGCGATTAATGCTCCTGCTCCCATATTAATAGATGTCCATCTACCAAATATAGTCAATCCTGCAGGAAAAGAATTACTTACATCTATTGCATCACCACCAGTACCTGCTACTGCAGACTGTGTTGATCCATCATGTATAGACGCATTAGTTCCAGGAAAACCTAAACCATCGTTGCCAGTATCTGACACTAAACCTGTACTAGAATCTAATGTTGTATCAGCTACAAATTGTATAGCTACAAAAACTTTATTATTAGGAGGTTTGATTTCTCCATCTGCATCAGTAAATATTGAACCTTGTTGTCCAAACTGACTTCTAAATAATTGATCTACGTTTGCCATAATGCAAATATATAAAATTAAATTGTTAAATTTTAGACTTTAAATTTGTATATATTGTAATCCAACCCCATAAATGAATGTACTCCATTGTTATCTAAATCTATTCTGTTATCTATCCAACCATTAGGTTCTACATAAGACAAAACCTCTGCTTCTGCATCAACAGGATCTAAACCTTTCCATAAAACATCTACATGATATTTGTCAGATAATACAGGCGCTTTAGTTTCTTCACCATCTTCGTTGTATTCTGCTTGTTCTAAAACAATAAAACCTAGTTTAATAATACAATGTTTATGAGCTGAAGATTCTTCTAAAGCATTTATCATATCATCTGCTTGTACTAAACTGTTAAATTCGTATTTACCTATCTTATTCATTAGCTTGTTAAATTTGTAAGTTGTGCATCACTTAAAGCCTCATTAAATACTGCTAGTGCTTTGCATTTTCCGTAGAAATCATCAGCACCTTGTCCACTATCAAAACTTATGTTGTTTAAAGTATCAGCATTAAAAGTAGAGCCACTAGTATCTGAACCTATTTCAACTCCATTAACCCATAAAGCAAAATCATTAGCTTTCCATTTTAAAGCAAATTTTGCAAAACTTGTTGAGCCTGATGGATTATATGTAATATCACATTGATTAGAATTACCAACTCTTACTATTGCTCTTATTTGATTATTTGTATTATTTCTAAAATGCACACTTACAAAGTTATCATCTGTACTATCATTAATAGTTATATATCTATTTATATTTGTTTGTCCTTCTAATACAGCAATTTCTCCATAAAGAACACCCTCTGTACTATTTATCAATGTACTATTACCACTACCTGTTAGTGTTTCTGTTGCTCTTGTAACATTACTTGTTGAGTGAACAGGTATGTACGATGTTGAGTATTCTAAATTTTCTACTTGCGCTCCCCAAACTAAAACGCTTTTACCTGCCACGCCATTAGTCGCGCCGTCATCTTCTGAAACAGCTCCAAATACATTGGTTGCAGAAGTGGTTTGTGTGGCTGTAAAAGTATTACTACATCTATACCAGCTGTTACCATAATCTTCTATTTTACCAACTGAAGTTCCTGACTCCGAGCCAATAGTTCCGTTTTGTATGTTAAACCATACTCCCGTACTACTACTACTAATATGAGTTATTCTTACCCAAGGATGGTCTACATACTTAAAGAAATAACTTGCTGTATATTTTTCACCCACAACTAAAACAGGAGGCCCTGTATAAAAGTGCGCTGAAGTGCCATTGTTAGTAACCGTAGATTTGTACACTTTAGTTTTTCCATCAGGAGCTAGCTCGTTAGTTAATGTAAAATCACCATTTGCATGGGTCCATTTATTAAAATTTTCACTATAGTCTTGTAGATTAGTAGAAGTAGGCTCTAACAATATATGACCATTAGAACCATTACTATCATAGTTTATTCTAGCTAAATCTACATCTGTACCAAATGTAATGTCTTTTACTGATACATTGTCTATTTCTTGTAAATCACTGCTTCCTGCGTAAAAGATAAGTGCGCCACCACTATGATCTGCCGATGATATATAATACTCATATCCTAAGTTTTCACCTGTTGGTAGTTTTGTTGATAACGATGTACTTCCTACCAATACGGTAATATTGTCAGCAGATTGTAAAATATCTAAAGTTAATTTGTAATCTTTACTACCATCTAAACTAAGACTTGATGTAAGGTTTCTATTAGCAGTAGCAGCGTTTGTATCGCATATCGCTCTACCATCAGCTATTCTCCAACCATTACTTCCACCTACATTACTAAAACTCCATCTATCATTAGGATCTACTTGTTGTACTGATATACTATTAAGTGTAAAATTATTGTCTGTAGAACCATTTGATACAAAAAACCTACCTACGTTACCGTTCACTCCTGCTACAGTAGAAAATAATGTGTTAACACCATTTGATAAATCGGTAAAATTAAAAAGAGTTGTTTGACTATTTGAACTTTTTAAAGCTACAAGAGCATTACCGCTTGATATTGTGATGTCTATAACTATTTTATAGGTTTGACCTACTTCTGCTGCTATTGCATTTGTAAAATTTATTTGACCTGTACTACCTGAGCTTTTATCGTATGTGTATAAATTAGTTGTAGAGTCTAATATAAAATTAGAGGTAGTTGATACACCAGATGGATAATTAATCCCATTATCACCTAACTCTTCATAATCACCATTAAGTACTAATTCAGGATCAGTAATACTCTGCATATCTTGTATTAAACCACTAGAGTTTATTCTTGTAGCACTACTTGCTCTATCAAAAACAAAGTCTGATGATAGGTCTATTAATGATATTGTAAAACTAGATATACTATAAGTTTTTGTACCATCAAAACCACCAAAAACTGTACCATTATCTGTAAATTCAATTTCTTTAGTAGTAGTAAAATCATAGTTTTGAAATAAATAACTTGAGCCATCATAAAAATCAAAGTTTAATGTGCCTGTTATTGTTCCTGTTGGAGTAATGATTAATTTATATTTTCCACCACTTGTAGTATTAAAATCAAATTTTGGTCTTAAACTACTTCCTGTAAATCCATTAGCTGTAGAACTATAAGAGTTGTTAGAAATTTGTGTTATACTACCACCAGCAACATTTACTATTGTAGCAGCTGATGGCATTAACTCATCACCTGTAAAGGTTTTTACAGAATGTACTTTTGCATCACTTGTTGCAGTAGGAGTAAGTAGTATGGTAGCTTTGTCTAATACATCAGCACTTTTTATTGCCTTAATAGTAGATTTAGATGCATCACTATTTTCAAAATATGTTACTCTATCTTTTAATGTAGATAGTAAAGAAGATACTATGTCTCCTATTTTTTTTGCTGTTGTTAATAATATACCTAATCCTAAACTCATCTTTCTAATAGTGGTTCTGTTATTGCTTTAAACGGTAATATTTTTCTTGCTGTTCCTTTTGCTTTTAAATCTGAACGAGCACCAAATTTACTGTCTCTTTGATATCTTTCTAAAGTAATTAATTCTTTACTAAATTGCAAAGCATTTCTACCTGTTGATATTGATGCTGGTGGTATTGTATAATTTACAAAACGTTTTGTATCTGTAAATATTAATGCATCATTGCTTAGTTTTCTTAAACTATCAGAATATATATCATCATCATCAGATAAGCTACCTAATAATAATAACATAGCTGTTAATCCAAAACCCCTTAGTAATGCATGTATAGCATCTTGTCTAAACTCAGGTAAAGCTTCAAACTCTTGTTTAAGCTTCATCATGTCTACTTCGCCATCAAACATTTTCTTAACAAAATCATATCCAGCTCTATATGATCCAATTTCTTTTTCACCAAACCTGTTTATATCTTCTTGTTTTAATCTATTGTATGCTAATGTTATAAACCAACGTTTAAATTGCTGAGCAGCTACACCCAAAGAATACATACTTAATAGTCTTTGATCTAGTTGTGTATAGCCCTCTCCGTGCATTGTAGCTATACGTGAGTTAATTTCCATAACTCTTTGTTCTGATACCTCACCACTGTCATATTCTTCCTGTGTAAGCTCTCCTAAAAAAGCTGCGCCTTGTATCCATTTTTCAGATAGCTCCATTGGTAAGAATGCCCATGATTCTATTTGACTAAAAGAATCTTTTGCACCCACAACATCACTGAAAGATAATTCTACGATCCTGTATTTTTTAATTATATCCATGCCTTTCCAGCCATCCTTAGTATATGATGTCCAAAATCTTTTTTCGCCTAATATAAATTTCTTACCACCCTTAGCTCTAACTTCTTGATATTTACCAGCAAGAATGTTACCAACACCAACTGCAGCGCTAAAACCTAAATGCACTAATGCAGTCCATCTGACTAAAAACTGTGTAGCTTTATCAAAGTTTTTACCGAACATACTCTCTTGTCTTTGTTTTCTTAAAAAACCTTGACGCCATACTTTAGTAAGATATTCAGCAGAATTTTTATTTCCCATTTCATTGTTTACTGCAATGACAGCATCAACTAATGTAGCAATATCATTCATGCCTTTAAACTCTCCATATCCATGTACAAATGATACAGACCTAACATATTGTTTTAAATTTTCTGTAAGATTGTAACTTGTAAGCTCTTGTGCTCTTACAGTTCTACTAGCATTAAATCTACTAAATAATCCACCCTCCATTAATGTATCCATTTCAAGATCTGTTGCAACTATTGCGTCACCATCTTCATGAACACCAAGTTTTGCTTGAGCTTCAGCTTTCTTTTTTAATTTACTTAATTCTTTTATATTTCTTCCTTTAACTATTAAACTGCCACCTTCTGTCAAATATAAATCTTTCCAATAACCAAAAGACTGTAATACTTTTTTACCTTCAGGATTTGTTCCATAAACTTTTATACCATCTATATTATTTGTAGATCCTAGAGAATTAGCATACAACCCTAACAAACCTCTAGCAGACAACGCTTCAAGATTACCCATTTGTACGTGCGGTATATAAAACTTACCCATACCATCTTTACCAATCACATTTCTAAATTTAGCTGTTATTTCCATATACTTGTTATAGAAATCTCTTTCTTCTTGTGATGGATTGCTAGAATTAAACGTAGCCCTATCTACTAAACTTATGCCGTTATTTCTGCCATTTTTTATATCCTCAGTAAACATTTTTCCAAACAACTCTTGATGCCTAGCTCTAGGATTATACAGGCCTTTTAAACTAAAACCTTTGCTTCTTCTCAAAGCTCTATGTACTGTGTCTATTTCTTGCACTAACGATTGTACTTCACGTACATACTTTCTGTATTCTTTTTCTATTTCATTAAGCATAAACTGTATCTCTGGTCTGTTAGATGTCATGTTATTTGCTCCAAACCATTTTCTTATTGCAGATATATCTTCTTGTCCAGCTTCAAATGTTTCTCCTGTTTTGTCTGCAATTTTTTGAGATTGTATACGCATAGCCTTTTTACCAATAGCTAAATGTAATTTATGTAATAACTTAGGGCTAGCAAGTTCATCTTCTCTATTTTGTAAATCACCAGCTATCTCAACCAATTCCTTAATTGATCTAGAGTCCATGTCTTGTAATTTATTTTCCAATGCCTCTACATTAGCTAAAGAATCTAAATACCTTTTATATCTGTCTTCTAAATATCTTTTAACTTTTGGTTCAGCATTTGTTACTGCATCAGGACTATAACCTAAAAACTTAAGATATTCATTATAAGTAAGCGTCTTAGTTAACTCTTGTAAATGATCTTGATAAAACTCTCTCTTATTTAGTTTTAGCTTTGCAGTACCACTTGGCTCAAATGTTTCTTGACCTTTAAGTCTTTGTACTTCTTTTTGTGTAGTGGTAGTTTTTTCTTCATTTCTAAATAGATTAGGATGATTTAGCATTAGTTCATTAGCTTTGTCAACTACAGCAGAATCATCGATAGATGGTGTATTGTTTATTTCTTTTTGCAATAACTCATCTAACAAACCAAACTTCTCACGAACATAGTTTTGTGCAAACAATGACGTAAGTGTTTTACCCTTAAACCCTAAACCATTTTTAATGTAATCAAACTGTAATAAAGCGTCTTTAATGTTGTCAGGAAGCGTTGTAAACTCATTACGAGCTATTTGTATAGTTTCCTCTACACTAAACTTATTAATTTCATTAGGATTGATTTGTATATTAGTTTTATAAAAATCATCTTGCTGCTCTACATTGCTAAATAGTAAATATTTTTTTACAAAATTATCGCCTGGTAATTTGCTATGAGCCTCTAATGTATTGTATACATCTTGCAGTGATTTATTATTTATATTCAGTGATGGCACAGCTTCTGCTACCTTCATTAAATAGTAGTCTTCTAATAAACGCTTGTGCTCATATCTACCAAAATCAAACTTAATATTTCTAGTATCTTGTATATACTCTATCACCTGTCTTGCTTCAGGTGTATACATGAATGATGTAGACTTTTGTCTATTTATTTGTTTTTGCAATAAGTTTAATGCATGTTTAACCATTGGATCAGATCTAAAATTACCCAATGTATTAGGATTAAGAAAACTTCCTTTCACATCTTCTGTAATAATAGTTACTAGTTGTTGCGCATCGTGTCCAAACTGTGGCACAGATTTGTGTACTGATAATGCTTTACCTATTGAAAAAACTTGATCTGTAGTTTTTTCAAGTTTGTACAACATATCAAACAAAGCTAACTCAGCATTTTTATTTTTACCTTTAAGTTGTTGTGTATTTAGTTTAATATTCCCTGATCCTTTGAAGCTATCTATTTTCTTTTTAGCTGCTTTTTTTCCTACATTAGAATAATATTCTGCATAAGCATTTACTAAAGCTTGATTGGTATTGCTAGTAGTCATAATAGATTGATCGCCTCTATGCTTATCATATAGCTTAACAATAGGGTGATTCATTATAATTGCAACATCTTTGATGTCAATACCAGTTCTTGCTAATAGTGTAAATATATTTACTGTGTTAGGCGTAAGTCCTAGCTTGTTTGCATATTGATACTTAGCATTATCTAAAACTATGTTTAATAGCTGTGCTACTGTAAATGCATCACCTTCTGGTTTACTTTCATCAAATCTATCTACTAAAGAACTAATCTCATCATAGTTGTCTATTTTCAAGCCAAATGTAAATCCTACTTTATGACCTGCCATTACATTTAATATACGTTGTAATGATGCTATAGTACCAATCATATTCTGTGCAGGTACATTATCATTAAAGTATTGTGAATCACCAGTTGGTGTTAACTGATTATCCATTACAAGTTTTTTGCCATAGAATGATTCGACAGCTGATATAGCTCCTTCTGCTATTTCTTTTATTTCAATAGGCGTAGTTATTTCTTTATATCTACGACTATCAATCTCTATATCTCCTAATAGTTTAAGATTCAAATCAAGTAATTCATTTGCAGATACTTGATAGTCTTTTAATAAATTAGTTTGTATTCTTGCTTCTGTTCCTAATGGCGATGTTCTTGTTGTTCCAGGCACATTACCATAATGTTTATAATTTATATATATAGCGTCTCCATCAAGGTCTGCACCCATTACAGCAGACACCTTTGAAGGTATCTCTATAGTTGATCTAGCGCCTTCTGTTCCTTCTTGTGCAAATCCTTTTACAACAAAAACAACGGAAGATTGTTTACCGTGTGCAGGTATACGCGTACCTAATACTAAATCACCTACTTTAACACCATCTTGTTTTGCAGTAGCTGGTATAATAGCTTCAGATACAACAAAGTCTTTGCCTTCTTCTATTTTGCTATTTAAAACATTTATGTATTGCTCGTTAGTAGACTGGTCAATAAGATCAGATATTTTTATATACGATTTTAAATCTCTACCAATTGGCGATGTTTGATATGCTATAGTACCACCAAACATAGCTTTAGTACCAAACTTAACAAGTCTTGACGCGGCTAACTGCTGCATCATACTGTGTAGCTGTGGATGTAATCCTGGTGCATATTGTGCAAGTGATGTATTAAGATTGCCAAAAAACTCTTCGCCTATTAGCTTAGATAAAAATTGTACATCTTTTTCACGCTGCTTTGGTGTTGATTCATCTGAATATATTACACTACCACTTCGTTCCTGCTCAAACCCTATCATTGACTGTGCAGCTAACTCATGCATACGTTTTACCATAGCTTCTTCACCTGGCTCTAGGTTAGTATGATGATGTCCAAACAACTGCGATGGCATGTGGAATGAATGTCTTTCTTTGTCAAGCTCTACTTGTAAACCAAAACCTTCACCGCTAAGTCCTTGCCAACTATCTAATAAGTCTGCTTCTGCTTCACCTTTAGCATTATATATTTCATTTTGTTTATTTACTATATCTTCCTCTGTTGTGTTTTCTAAATCATACATATATTCTTTGCCTGGCGCATATACTTTTAATGCTGATTCAAACGTAGCTATAGGAATAAAATCATGATTTCTACCTGTAATTTCTGGACCTGGTATTAGCTTAGATGCGCCAATAGCTTCTTTTCTTGCTCTTAATATGTTTGCTATTTTTTTACGATAAGGACTATTTTTTTCCATTTCTGGTGTAATCTCATCTATCTTAAACTTTGCAAATGTTCTTTTTCCAAACATTTTACTGTTAGGATTATCTGTTTCTACATAATCA
>Ga0181397_1000100_pt1 | contig 31161 bp, 50 predicted proteins | sample 20SPOviralmetaG_FD_130126 | JGI IMG/M metagenome (GOLD analysis project Ga0181397, IMG submission 130126) | Marine viral communities from the oligotrophic San Pedro Time Series (SPOT) site, San Pedro Channel, CA, USA - 20 SPOT_SRF_2011-02-23 | ecosystem: Environmental > Aquatic > Marine > Strait...
ATCTCTGTCTTCTCTTCTTGTCATATGATCAAATACACAATGAAGTATTTCGTGTGCTATAACGAATTCAATTTCTTTAGATGTCATCTTGCTGAAAAACTCTGTGTTAAAAAATAAGTTTCTACCATCAGTTGCGGCAGTTGGACACCACTCATCACACTCTTTAATCTGTAATCTTGTAGCCATGTTACCAAAAAACGGATGTCTTAATAACAGTCCTACTCTAGCAACCACAATTTTATCAATAACTTCTGCTCTAAGGTGTTTTAACTCTTCTGGACTTAATTCTTTTTTTTCTATCTCTAAAGTGTCTGTGTTCATAATACTATTATACTTTCTTTTGGTAAATTAGTCAACTCTTTTTTGGTATAGGGCACCGGTAAAAAGTGCCCTATATTCAACACTATTATTTGATGCTTTGAGCGGCAGTAATATATTTGCCGTATTTTTCGTGGAATTCATCAAAACATTTGACTGCATCAGGATCAATCGGTAATTGATACTGAGTTAATGCCATCTTGATACCCATAACAACAAGTTCTGTATCAAAATTATCCATCATAAATCTAAGAAATTTATTAACTTTGTCATTAAACTTCTTATCTTTTTTGTCATTTGCTTCTTTGAGTTCATAACATAGTGAAACCGTAAGCGAGTACATTGCTGATATTTCTTTCGATTTCAGTTCTGTTATTTTACCTTCAAGTATGTCTGAAGGATTAGGTAACTGTGAAGCCACCTTTCTGTGAGCCATGAACTTAACTGCAAGTCCTTCACCCACTGCACCACTGACCAAGTCAGTTATAGTGTTTTCATCTAAATCATCTGAAAGTAATTCACTCACAAATGACCAAGATCTCGGAGTAGCAAACGACCTACTTGGTGATTTAGGATCAAAGTCGTATAGGTCCTTCTTGCTAAAAGTTAGATATCCAACAACGTCTTTGTTCACATTGTTAGCCACTGACCATTCAAACCAGTCTTCAAACTCTGCTTTCATTTCTAAGTGGATAAATCTGTTTGCCAACGGAGCAGGCATTCTGTATACAACACCTTTGTCTGCCTCTCTGTTACCAGCCGCTACAATCAATACATTGTCAGGCAATTCATATTGACCTACTCTTCTGTTTAATATAAGTTGATAAGCCGCCGCCTGTACTGAAGGTGCCGCAGAATTCATCTCATCTAAAAACAATATCATATGCTTATGTTTTTTAGCCAATGCCTGTGTAGGCAATTCTGACGGACTTGCCCAAGTCATATTGTTTTCTTTAGAATTGTAATAAGGAATACCTTTAATATCTGTAGGCTCCCATAAACTTAATCTAATATCAATTACTTTGGCATTGATATCTTTACCAATTTGGTGAATAACATCTGATTTACCAATACCTGGGCCGCCCCATAAAAATATTGGTCTTTTGATTTTTAATGCGTGTAAGATACTTGCTTTTGCTTTATTAGGCGAAAGTTGTCTGCTTGTAAGACCAGCATCTTGTGTTTTACTTTGTTTTACCATTTTGTACTCCTCGTTAATTTGTTGTTATACTTAATAATACATTCTGGTAGTTCAAAAGTCAACCGCGAAGAAGTCAAGGTTTATGCGGGTTCTAGCGTCTGTGGATAACTTATTCTGATGTTTCTAGCCTAGAAAGTGCTTTATTGATACCATATTTTCGAATATCTCCAGAAAACAGCATTAATTCCATTGCTTTCTTTTCGTTGGTAACAATTACACCATCATCTGCTAGGTAGTAAGGACAGTTTATATATTTGTCTAGGAATATTATAGTTTGAGTGGTAAGATTAAAATCAATAGGAAATGGTACATCATATGTTTGTAGTTGTAACTTTTCTTTAATAAACTCCAAACCAGCATCAGTCAATCGTAAACCTCCTGAACCTTTGTCCCTAGTGTTCTTCCACCAAGTTGGCATATACTCTTTTAGAGTGTTTTCGCTGATACCTATTTCAGCCTGTTTTAAGAATATTTTGGTGTAGGTTTCTTTCCAGTTCATTTTTCACTGACAGTTTCACCCTGGGTCAATTTGACCACCGTGAAGTCTTCAGTGTTGAACATGGTGTTCAATTTCTTCGCTAGATTGAATGCGTGTCCAGGATTTGAAAACGATACTTTTTTGTATTTTGGACCCGGGTAGTTATTCAGCATATTTGCTGATTTTAAATTGAATGGTTTTTGTTTGTAGAATACTGCCCATATACCTTCAGCCGCAAGTACCTGTTCGCTCTTGTAAGATTTGCGATCAGTGAATTCCAGTAAAATAGTCGGTTTAGGTCTACTCATGTTATATGAGTATTTATCTATTTTATGGTAGTATTAAAGATTACCGCCGTCTACTTTTATTTCGATTGCTTCGGCTTCAGTGGTAGTTTTTTGTGTCATTAGACCCTCATAGTTACCCGCTAAACGGGCCAACACTGTTGCTAGGCTATACGTGACTTGCTTGGCTGTGTTGATGTCTAAACGCACTTCTTTTTGGTTACTGAGGTCAGCACCTTTAACTTGTTGTATAAATTGTTGTAAACTGGCTGTGTTAATAGGTTCGTTTGTTGGCATTGCTTAACTCCGTTTTCATTTCTAATGATGTTCTAAATGGGCCTTTAAAAGGATAACTGTCCAATGTTAATAATTTAGGACAATAACTTCTTACCCAACCTTTTTCAAACTGAATAACATAGTATCCAGCACAATATAAACTTTTTGATTTTTTACTTTTATTAAACAAAGGTAATTTACGTTTTACATCAAACACCATATTATAAGGTTTAAACTTTGACGGATAATCATAAACTGAATTATCTTCATTTTCTTTTTCTTCTTTTGGAGCACTGATTGATGAACCCCACATCCATTCTCCATTAAAATTCTTTTGGAGTTGTTGTTGAGTGTCGAATATTCTAGTACCATCGGAACAACTAAACATATATCTTCTATCTTCTTGTCTACATATCGTTCCTACTTTTTCTCCATCAGATTCTAATATCCAGAATCTGTTCTCTAATATCGGCTTTGCAAAAAATTTATTTGTCATGCTGTCGCCTCCTCTTTAAGTTTATATTTTGCATTTAATGGTTCTGCATATGTTTGTGGGTATTCTGCAATTTTTTGCATATCCCATTTAGCACAAAATTTTATTAATTTTAATCCTACTTGTTCAACAGTTTTAGGTTTAACATTGTTGATAGTATCCTCAATCAATGTTCTTATTTCCTTAGGTTGTGCTGTCAAGTCACACAAGGTTACATTTCTTTGAAAGTCTTCCATAACTCTATGCTCGTCGCCGTTATGGTCAACCCAACGTTGTAGCATCATGTTATTCCAGTTGTATCCTTTAGAATCTCTGTCTTCGAATGCATCTTGTAAACCAACCTTCTTTTTAGTTCCTTTTGTTCTAACACCAGGATAAGCACTGAATACATTATCAGCAGTATCGCCTCTCATACATTTTTCAAACAATAACCATTGAGGATTAGGTGCAGGTTTTTCTTCTTTAGTCTTTTTATCTATTACTCTATTTCCTTTTGCGTCAAAATATCCTTCATGAGTGATTGTAGTTTCAGTTATGCCGTTATACTGACATACATTAGGAGCAATCAATTGAGCAAAGTCTCCATCTGTTGAAACAATAATATGATTATCATTTGGATGCGATTGAACCCAGCCTGCAATTAAATCATCTGCTTCAAGTTGAGGATTTTGAATAGCAGTGCAGTTTGTTTTTGTGTCTATAAATTCTTTGAAATTATCAAATGTTTCCCAAAATACTAAATCTTCTTCAACTTCTTTTTCTGTTCTGGCATCTCTAGCATTTTTTCTATTACGTTTATAAGGTTCATAAAAGTCTTTACGCCAACTTCTACCTTCCAAACAAAATACAACATGGTCACCTTTAAAATCTTGCCATACTTTACGGATACTGTTTAATGTAATATGTAGAGCCATTCCTATCTTAGAATCCAAATCACTCTGTATTGCGTGTTTGGCTCTAAAAAATGTATTGGCTGTGTCTACAATTATATAATTCATCAATCAATATCTACTCTAACTATGTGTTTTCTTAATTCTTTTACAAAGAACTCTAACTTATCAATCATACCGATTAGGTCTTTGTCCGTGATATACCTGCTACGTTCTTTAAGTCTATCATATTCTTTGATTGATATTTGCACCATAGGACCATAGTTGTCTTTATGTCCTACACTCTCGTTTTCCATAGAGGAATCCAGTGCTCTTTGTTTTTCGTCTGAGTCTGTCATTTTTATCTCCTTAACTTATTTCTGACTTATCGTCACTTAAATTTTTAGTATTAATGTATCCAGCACCTCTTGTTGGATCTAATCCTTCTTCTTGAAGAATGTTTTGGGCTATTGTTCTGAACCAACCATCTACTATTTGTTCATTTGTTTCGCCTTTATATCCTGCGTCCAACAATTTTTCAATGAATTCATTGTTCCAATCTAATTCAAAGAATCCATTTCTAATGTTTTCCTGATTAATTTTTGTATCTAACACAGCAACCCAAGGTTCTCCTTTTGCTGTTGCTTGTTCTTTTTCTTTCATTAATGCTTCTAACTTTGGATTTTTACTTGTTTCTTCAGAAGTTGTTTCTTTCTTCTTAATAAACTTGTCCTTTACTTGTTTAATTTTTTTAATTATGTCCATTTTTGTTCTCCATTTTGTCTTTGTTTATCTTATCAAGTCCCCCAGGCATTTCCGAATATGTCGACGTGTAGTCTTGGAGTGTATCTCCATCCTCTTGCCATTGCAAGTTCGGCGACTTTTTTTGTGTTGAGGATATATGTTTCTGATCTTCCTCCCAGTGGCATGACATAAACGGGAACGTTGATTCCCACTTGATTGTACTCGGCAACTGCTTTTGAAACTTCGTCAACATCGGAAGCATCAGCGACCACAAATTTGAAATACATTTCACTATTAGGAATCCCGTTATAAGACCTAGCAATCTCAGGTTTGATAGCAGTGTTCCAAGGCTCACCCGATACGGAAAGTTTCGGAGAGCAACTCCAAGTGACTTGGAATTTGTCTTGTTTTCTAAGATAGTCTTCAAAATCCTTGTGTAAAGTCTGCGTTGTATTTGTCTCGAAAGTAACATTTTTTAAATCCTTCATTCTTGGATGTTCAAATAATTCAATGTAAGTTCTTTGCCATCCCAACAAAGGCTCACCGCCTGTTAATATAAAGTGTACATCTTGTCCATTAGACATTGTCCACTTGCCTTCAGGAGTTAATGATAACACATGATCCACCACTTCGTCAATAGTCTTGTCCATCATAAACTTTTTGAACTCAGGGTATATACTGGCATAAGTGTCACAGCCTGTATGTACTATTGGCAAGTCTTCAAACTTTTCCACTTTGTCAGTAATCCCTGCGTCCAATAACTCTTTAACTTCCGGATTGTATTTTATTCCTTGTTTTAGTTTTTCTGCTCTATTTGGTTCTTTAGCCAAACCAAAATTCATACAACGAAAGTTACAACCGAATGTTCGTAAGAACACACTTGGTACTCCAACAAAACGTCCTTCGCCCTGTACAGAGTAAAATGCTTCTGAATATCTAAGTTTAGTCATGACCTTTCATGCTCATACAAATATCATAAAACTCTTTCTTAAGAGGAGCATGACTATCAAATGCACCTAGCATGATAGCAGTAGTCATATCAGATTCATGTTCTCTTACACCTCTGTGTGTCATACAATGATGTTCTGCTTTAACCATCACAGCCACATTAGGAGTCTTTGCATATTTTTGTAGTGCTTCAGCAATCTGTGTTGTCATTTCTTCTTGTATCTGAGGTCTTTCAGCAATATGATGAACTATTCTATTAAATTTAGATAATCCAATAACTTCTTTTTCTGGAAGAATACCTATCCAACATTTACCTACAATATTCTGAAAATGGTGAGCACAAGTTGATTTTATACTAACTGGACCACTTGTGTATAAACTTCTGTAACCCATATTAGGAAAAGAAGTAACTTTAGGCGGTTGTACAAATCTACCACCAAATATTTCTTTTATGTACATTTTAGCAACACGTCTTGCAGTTTCTTTTGTGTTGTGATCATTTTCAGTATCAATCACTAATGCATCAAGAACACCTCCAAAATTTTCTTCAACTTCTTTTTGAAGTTCTTCCAGTTCACCTTGCTCTATAAAATCAGCGATATTATCATTACTGTGAAATCTAATATCTTTTTCCTTAAGCCTTTGTCTTATTCGTTCTGATGCTTTCATTAGTCCCTCTTGATATATTTTTCTAAAACTTCTAATTGATCATGATATTCAGCAATCACTTTTAATTCTTTTTCTATAGTTTCAAGAATGTCTCCGTGTTCACCAATTCCCACAGCCTTTTCCATATAGATTTGCACATTTGTTACGTGTTTTTCTATATGTCCTTTGGCGTGTGCCACCATTGCATCATATATATTTTGTCTACTTGCCATAGTTTTTTCTCCTCTGTTGTTACTATATTAACAAATTTTGTCCAATTTGTCAATGATTTGTTTAAGAACAATTTGGTTTCCTTCGGGAGTATAATGGTTAATCTCTCCTCTATGCTCGGGCCAAATATCTGTTAAATCTAATGTGTTTTTTTCACCAGCAAAATGGTTGCTAATGCTGAAATTATCTACTGCCAAATACGGTATTGTAATAAATCGATTTATTTCTTCACGTGTAATTTGGTAAAGGTCTTTTTGGTATTCGTCATCGTAATGATGATAAAACCAATTTTTTGCAGTTTTTAATCTAGGATTAAACCAATCAAATTTGTTTGCGATATCGGAATATATTAAATCGCAGTTTTCATGTAAACCTTGTTTGTGTACAGGATGTTTAGGTGTGTGTATTCTACTAGGACTGGTATGACACACAATCACGCAATCATAATTGTTAACCCAATAAGAATCATGAGCACTTACATTGTGTAATTGTTTCAGTATTTTGTATTCGCCTACACCAGCCTGAGCCACATTGTTTACAGCATGAGTTTCAGACAGTATAAGAGGCCAACCTATTCCTTCACCGTTGGGCCATTCACAACCAAAACTGTCGCCTGCTATTAGTATTCTTTTAGCCATTTCAAATATTCTGTTGCTATCAATTTATGATATTGATTGTTAAAATGTTCTTTGTCTTCAATAAAATAATCTTCTGCTTTATGTCCTAATGTATTTAGATGTTGTTCCACACTCTGGTTCGCTCTTTTCATGGTATCAATCTTACCAAAATAATCTGTATCACTGGGCCATACACCTCTGCTTCTAAAATTAAACACATACAACTTTGCGTTGTTTTCTGTACACATCTTATCCCACATATACATATTTTTTAAAAATTCTCTTTTTTCTATCACTGTATTGCATTCATAAAACAGTTTCACAGACATATAAGAATCTTTTCTTAAATCAGGTGACGTTAATCCATGCTCTGCTGAAAATCCAATGCTTGGTATCTTTTTATAATCATCTCCGACAGGCTTTTGTAATATTTGCACAGTGTTTCCTGCCACAGGTTGATCAGAAAATTTTCTAACATTTTCAGTTGACTCTGGATGTTCGTATGTAAATTGATCTAATGGATCTGCTTCATGTTTTAAATCAGGGTCGAAACTTAATTCTATTCTGTTCAACGGAGCCAAACATATAAACACTTCATCTATATCATTGTATTTAGAAAACATATTAGCCAACCAAGTTGTGTATAGATTATTTGTTGCACCAGGTTGTGCATAAATTACAATATCCTTGTTGTGTATTTCAGAATATTTTACTGCATAATTGTTTTCGTTCCAGAACGTAAAACTGCCAGGACCAATTTTTCCTTCAATGGTCTTATATCCTACTGTGTGGCTATCGCCTATAAAAAGTGTTCTACTCATTGTTTTACCTTTAAATCAAAGTTTGCAATACAACGTGGGCCGTTTTTAGGAATACCGCCTCCATGCTTTATTTTACCATCAAAGATAATTGCTCTACCTTTTCTTGGTTCAACTGATTTTATAATTTTTCCATCATTGTCAAAAAATACTGTATCACCATCAGCATCATTAATAAAATAAATCACAACCATGTGTTCAACTTCTATATCAATGTGAGGTGCATAATGTTTTAAATCTGTTTGGTGTGGCACTGTGATAAACACTCTTGCTAACATAATATTTTGCAATATTAAATCATTTACATTGCACAAAGCCTGAGCCACCATTCCGAAATTATCAAGATGTTTACTGATTGATGTATGTGATTTAAGCAAATGTACAAAACTTAATGGCGGTTGATTTGTTTCTTTAGCAGTTACTTCATATTTGCATTTAAAATTAACACTGGGATCAATAAACTCTTCACCCTTGCTTTTAACACCTAATGTAATTAACTCAAGATGATCTTGCAAATAAGCAGGTATTAGATCATCATAAACTTTGATAAATGGTTCATTATTCATTTTTTGTGTAATCCCCTTTGCCTGGTATAACATTCCTTACACCACCTTTGGGATTTTCACAATCACCTTTTTTCCTAGGAATAAGATGAACGTGTGGATACATCACAGTTTGTCCTGCCGCTTCACCAACATTGATCCCAACATTGTATCCGTCAACAACACCTTTGGCAACATTGTCATTGCCTATTTTAATTGCAAGTTCAACACATCTAATAAGTCTTTCTTGTGTTGCTTCTTTAGGCACTATTAAAGAATGTCCTTCTGTAACTGGATATCCGTCATTGTACCACATCATATCTTTAAAATCATATACAACGTCAGTCCAAGGTGCTCTGCCATCTTCTCTTGCTTTTTCTAATGTGTCTACTTTTATCATTACCACTGTTCCCAAGGAAATACAATCCACTGCGGATTTTCCTCTTTGTTTATATTATAGCACCAATAATCTAATGTGTCAAACTTGCTTGGCTCATTGTGTATGATTGCGGCTGTTTTTACTCTATCTTCTCCACCAAAATTTTCACGAATGAATTTGAATGTATTACCAGAATCATTAATGTCGTCTATTATCAATATTTTTTTTTGAAATGCATAGGCTTTTTCTAGATTACGTAAATCTGGTTTTGCTTTATGATCTCTCAATCTAACATCTAATGCTTCATGTGGTATATGTAATCGATGACTCATATACACACCCGGAATACATCCACCTCTGTTAATACCCATAACAAGGTCAGGTTCAAATCCATCTTTACCCATTTGCTCACAGATTTTATCCATACCGTTTCGAATCTGTATCATTGTAAAATAAACTTTATTGTCCATTAATAGTTCTCCTCATCTGGGTTTTTAGAACAGTAATCTGTATAACAGATTCTCCAAACGTTCTTGAATTTTTCGTATGCTATTTGTAATGAAGGATAATCGTCACACACTTTATCTATAGTTTCTAAAGTTGGTACTGTGTCTTCAAAAGGTTTACCAGGTAAGTAATCTTTAAATGTCATATTTTCAAAACCTTTACCTGCATCTTCTCCAAAGTCTAGCGGTGCACTTCCTATCATACCTGAAGGTGTAACTCCCATAGGATCCATTTCGTAATTTATTGTAATACTTTCTGATGGACCTGCAATGCCTGGTGACAGAGAATCTTCACTAACACTCCATACTTCTTTAACTTCGTCTTTATCTTTTTTACTCGCCATATAAATTTAACTCCTCTATGATATATCTATTAAGTTCATGATCACCAACATTCGTTGGTACTTCATTTTTATAAAACAATTTATAACTGTCTGAACCGTATTTGCCTATGCCGTATAACTCTGTGGCATCATCACCGTTCCAACCGCTAAATTGTTGACTCATTCTGTATATTCTTTCTGCTTTCTTTTTTTGCATTCCTAATGGCTTGAGTATTTTCTCAAGATCAGAAATGTTTGCAGAACTGAGAAGTTCTGTGTGTGTTGCCCATTTTTTAAACAGTTTAGGCAGTACTGCTTTGACTTGTTTACGATTAGTTTGATTCAAGCAAATAACACCCACCATGTGTTGCCAAGTGTTTGAAACTTGTTGTTGCACCATCAAGTCTTCACGCATTAGTATAACTCTTCTACTTTGTCACAAATTTTAAGTCTCTTTGCTTCTTTGGCAGATAACCAAACGTCTTGCGGTGGAAGTAAAATTTCTCTTATCTGCTTCTCGCTCATACCAATACATTTTTTGTAGTGTTCAATCATTCTGTTTGTGCTCAATTCAAACTCTTTAACTCTTGCATACAGTTCATGTTCTTTTCCTGCACTGCCCCAACTGTATTGGTGTGATAGTATTGCTGTGTTGGGTGTTAATATTCTTGAGCCTTTTTTCCCTGCTATGAATAATAAAAATCCACACGAAGCAATTAATCCTAATCCCACAGTTTTAATTGGTATAGTACTTGCTTTCATTGTGTCAATTAATGCAAATGCGGCGTGAACATCGCCACCTGGTGAATTAATAATTAAAGTTAATTGTGGAAGTCTTGTTTCTGCTAGATTATGATTCATAATCCAAGTTAAACAATTTCTACAAGACTCCATTGTAATTTCTTCCATTAAAACATACACACCATTAGATGCTAGATGATTTTGTGGAACTGGTGTTGATAAACCTTTTTTAGCCATTTGATACTACTCCATATAGTTTGTTACCTGAAAAATATTGATTTTTCAGTTTTGTTTTTTGTTTTAAAACAGCAGGAGCATATTTCGAATAATTTTCCATATAGTCTTCAATCTTTGCCATTAACTGTTTTTTGTTTTTTCTGTAAGTTTCCATATTCTCGGTCCAATCACTTGGATATAAGAATTCATTTATTGCCATTTCTTTATAACTTAATCTATTAGGCATCATTGGAATAACTCCAAGTATAGCACCTTCATACCAACTGATACCTAATGTTTCCTGTAAATTAGCAGAGAACATTAATTTTGCTTGACCTAGTAAGTTGTGATATTCATTTTTAGTTAAAGGCTCTTCTTGACAAGTAACAAATTCATATTGTGGTAAAGAGTTTTTTAAATCTTGAAATATAGCAGGTTGTTTTTCAGGAGCCAATCTGTGTGGGAAAAGAATGATATTTTTCTTATCCATATTCTGATACATATCCAAAGTGTTTTCCATGTACTCCATGGGCCAACCTACTCTACATACCTTGTTACCTTTTGGAGCATTTAAACCTACATACTGTTCTGCTTTTGTAAATGTTTCACAGAATAAATCAATATGAAAGTCTGTGGCATAAAAATTATTATCAAACACATCAAACATTGCTTGTTCAGTGTTTCTAACCCAATCTGCACTTCCAATCAATCTGCCTAAAAAGTCTTGTGGATCATATGAACCGGCGTGCCACATACCACCTATTTTAATTTTTACTTTTAACAGTTCTGCCATATACTTCAATTGTAGTACTGTTGGATTCCATGCGTCTGTGTACAAGAAGTAATCGCCATCTTTTATTTTGCCATCGCAGAACAGTTTACCTATTTGTTGCATTTGATTGGCTTTGTAAACATTAGTACCACCAAAGTTTAAAAATGCTCCAGGTGTAGTTGCTTGTGGAGTATCGCCACCACTGATAGATACAACATCTGAATTAGTAGCACGTTTGAGTTGTTTAGGAAGATTGTACTTCCACTCTTTCGTGTACCTTGTGTCAACTGCTTCTAAATCTACAATATAAACTGTCATTTGTTTTCCATATTAAAAATAAAACTTAATCCGGCAAATGCTATGAATGACATAAAGCAAATGTCACTCAGCATTTCATTGCCATTGCCTGTCAATGGATGAGGCATAGTAATACTATACCCTATCAGACAAACAAAAGCAATAATGCCGAACACGTATGTCAAGGACTAGTCCTCAACATGGTAGATGGTCTCACTACCATTTTCACCATCTTCGCTAACGTTGATGATAATCTCTCTACCTGGATATCTTTTAGTAATTGTTTCATATAGATCATCACTTATCATTTCGCAAGATTTATAATCTAACTGTAAAGTTTTTTCTGCATACAGTTTTTCTAACCATCTTTTGAATTGAATAAATTCGATGTCTCGATCATCGTGAAATACTTCTATTTCTACTTTAAAATGAAATATATGTCTGTGAGGATATCCTAAAAATGATACATCATATTCATCACCTGTTGCTAACTTTGGATCATCCAATGCCGCAGGATATTTATGAATGCCTTCTTTTTTAAATGTTACCCATATAAATGTTTTTTTATTCATAATTAATTATAGCAATTTTATTCGTCTGTGTCAACGTCAATTACTGTGTCTCCCACATATTCTTTCCAATCTGTATAGTGCATATCTTTTGTAATTTCATTAAGATTTCTACTCCAAACACCTGTGTTTGAATGTCCCCACGTCACATCATCTATTTTAAGAGTAGCATTACCATTTACTTTGTAAATGTTTGGAATTTTGGCACTTATCATTGGAATAAACTTTTTATAACTCATTAATCCTGTTTGAGTAACTTGTTCCATATATTCTATACCAAAATCAAGAGTAATCCAAAAATCCTTATCTAACAATGATTTAATCATGTCATACCAAGGTTTTAAATCTTCTTCAGAATTAACAATGAAACTTTGACTTGTTCCGAAATATATGTGCTTTGCTTTGTGTTCAGTTGCCAATTTTTCAATTTCTTCAGCGGGTCTAACACCTACAACAAACAATGTCTGCCAACCTTTTGCTACTGTGTTTTCTATTTCTGTACCTGTGAAATATATTACCTGTTTCCTTTTTGCTGTGTCTAAAGCCATTCTATATATCCTCTGCTGTATCCTGGCATTCTTTGATTGCTTTCTTTAAAAGCATCTTGCCATTCAGTTTTTCTATCATATCCTTTGCTCCAAAATTTATCTATGTTCAATGCACCTTTTTCAACCATGTTCACTGCTGTCTTCATACATCTTTGAAAATCTTTTTGTCTAGGAGATGGAAATATAACAGTGACAGCATTCCATAACAGTTTGCTAAATGATGTTGTAATTTTATTTGTTTTTTCTGCACCTAGCACAATTAATCCTTCTGGTTTTATAATATCTCTTACAAACACTTCATCTCTAGTGTTTAAATCAATCACAATATCATAAGTGCCTTCAAAGTTATCTTTTAAACTCTTGCCCCAACGTTCTTTGTTGTGACTGCCTATTACATCTATTTGAAAGAAATAGTTGGCAGTTAAGTATTGATATACTACCCAAGATAAAAATCCACTACCTATAATGGCAATTCTGGCATCTTTGCTATTGCGTTTTTCAAATTGATGTTCGTCTTGCATTACTACATTCAAACCACAAGCAACTGGTTCTATGATGTATTTAGGGTCTGCTTCAGGAACACTAACATACGTTCCTTTATCAGCATTGTATTGATCAGCATAAGCAGGTTCACCTCTTGTTGCAACATAATCTCCTACGTCAATGTCTTTTACTTCACTGCCTATTTCTAATACTTCACCTAAACCTTCATGACCTTGCATACTCAAAGGAAGTGGACCAAAGTCACCGTTCATCATATCTACATCACTTCTACATACACCTGTATAGATGCTTTTTACTTTTATTTGATCAGGTTTAATATCAGGCACTTCAAATTCACCTTCTTTGAATTCACCTTTACCTTCAGTGTATAATATCTTTACTTTTGTCATTAATTTTTTCCTGTATGTATAAATCTTGTTCTAATTGATTGTTCCAGAAAACATCATCTTCTAGATGTATCAAACTATTTTTAATCATTTCTTCATATGCTTGTTCTGGACATAATCCTAAAGATATTGATTCTAAATGTGATTCTCCGTTTTTGTAAAAATGTATAGCCATGTCATCGTGTAAGTTATTTTTCCAATTAGCATACAGTATATAGGTTTTGTTACCATCTGTCAATTCCATAGTGGCTGAATCATCTACATCATAAACTCCATTTTCATTGACAACACCATAATCTGTGCCTGTACAATCCGACAAGTTCCATCTTTGCTCTGTGTGATACTTTTGAACTTTAAAATCTTGATACGTGTTTTTGTTTACAGACATCATTATACTCATTAAGTGAGGTAATAGATCTCTACTCACACCACCAAATGCTTTGCTCTTATCTGTAAACCATGTTCCAGGTCCTGGAATTCTATTTTTGTTTACCCAATTAATCTGTATCATATCACTTGCTTCACAATTTTCTGCTATCTGTTTGATATTGTTTCTCCACTGATTGTTCTTTGTCATCATAAATCTTGTTGACTTATTTAGGTTCGTAAGCAATCGCCAGTGATTAATTGTTTCTACACCTGGCTTCTCTACAAACACAATCTTTGTATGATCTGCTAATTTTAATGCTGTCTTGTAGTGTAAATGATTAGGTACACATACATGAGCAGTATCGAATGAGTTGTGAGCAGATATGGCTGTTGTAAGTTCTGTGAAGTCTGCATTAGAATCAGGATTTATATCCACAGTGATAACTTCATGTCCCATTCTTTTAAGAATGTTGACGTATAACTGTCCGAATCCTAATCCAACAACCAAACTTTTCATTGCTTATAGTGTTTCCTGCATTTTCTTTAACTGTGTTTTCAAAAACAGTTTCATTTTTTTAAATTTTAAAAGTAGTTGTTTGCCGTCCCATGATCTATCATATGAACGTTCTGATTCCATTTGGTCTACTTTTCCTTTGTACCAGTGGTACTCTTTCTCGATTGCTTTTACTTTTTTACTTTTATTTGCCATTTTATGCCTCCTCAAATAGATTAGAAAACTGTGTACTTGCGTTCACAGTCTTTTTACCTGTTGCACCTCTAGTGCCAATAATTGACATCCAGAATCTTGAAAACTCTTCGATTACCATATTTGCCTCATCTCTACTGCTTGTGGCAAATATAGCATTTACAATATCTTTAAAAGCAATTCTATCAAATTTTTCTTCAACTAGCATTTTAGGATTTAAACCAGCATCATATTTTCTATTTGCTTCTTGTACTGCTGAAATATGCGTCCAAACATTGTGTGCCATTTGTAGTGTATAACTGAATGAATCCCAAGAAGTTTTACCTTCGTTACCCATTTTGTTTAAATCACCAGGCTTGTAACAAGTAATATCCTTCAGCATTAATCTTTTGCTGACTGCACTGTCTAAAAAATTATCAAAGATGCCTTTTTCTAATACAGCATCTCTAAACAATTTTGTTTCAGTTGAAAAATCTTTATTGTCAACACTTGGTTGCATTCTATAAGTCCATTTCTTTTTGTCTTCAATTTCAATGTCAGTGTATATCTGTCCGTTTGCACTTGCTAAAAAAGGTGAAGCACAATCAAATGTAATCATAAAGTTTGGATTGTGATACTTTCTAATTGCTCTTTGAACATCTGTTAGTAGCACTGCCCACTCTAATTTACTTGTACCTAAGAAGTGCATCACATCATGTACACCTTTTTCTAGTAAGCCGTCAAATCTCAAAGCCACTAGACGTTTCAATGCCAAATGTATATCACACATATTCTGACCACCCATTGCCCAACCATTAAAGTGTGTGCTAGGATGTATCTTTGGATCACAATAGTCTTTCATTTGTGTGTACCAATCGTCTGCTTGTTGGAAGTTTTCACCTTGCAGTACATTTAAAAACTTACAATTACCATTTCTATTTTTCATAAAATAGTCGTTGTTAATTTTTGTACCATCAACTGCTTCTTGATATGAACTGATTTTACTTGCCGCCGCACCCGCAGGAGAACGAGATACCCAAGCAGGTATATCCAATATCATACCATAGTCCATATTACCATCCATAAACGCCAACACTTGTTCACGTTTCTTTTTAGCCTTAGGACAATTAGAATCTTTCCAATCACCTTCCCAAACACCTTTACCAATCTGGAAACCACCTGAATCGCCAAGTACCCAATTGTCTTTTCTGTCTCTATTTCTAATAATATCGTCTCTTACAGAAAAGTGATCCATATTCAAATCAGCATGACCCGCCGAATATAAATGCCACTTGTAATAGAAATAAGTGTCTTTGGAACTCATATAATTCATTCCTTCAACACCATGTTCAAAGTTTTGAGGTACTCTTTCAGGTTTTATGTAGTCTTCTTGATGTCTTGCTTTACCAAGATCCCTAGCATAAAAACTGCTTAATGCAGGAAGAAAAGTTGCATAGTCTTTCTGCTTTTCAGTTAGATTATCAGTTGGTATCTTCTTATCCATATACTACTTTGTTTGTGCAGGCAATATGTAATTGTATTCACCAATTCCACTATCTACTGTAATCTGCATTGCTCCTTGATCAGAAATACTCATTTTAACTTTCCCATCAAGACTTAAAATACTGATTACTTGTTGTATCGGCCAACTCCAAGTGTTTTTTAATTCACCTGTTATATCAGATTGAAATACAAATGATCCTGCGTGTGAATTAGCATCACCAAAATAAAACATCAATGTATTATTTTCTGTCTTCACAGTAAACACAGTTTCTTCAACGTGTGCCGCCGCCTGTAATTTTAATCTTTGTATTGCCGCAAGTTTAGGTTCAAAATCAATATCCCAATTAGATCCTTTAAATTTAACAGATTTTAATTTTTCATTAATAATTTCAGTACTCATAAATCTGTAATCATTTTTAAAATCACCACCTGCATTTTCAAAGTGAATATGCGTTGGAATAGTTTTGCCATTTCTCTCTGCTGACTTAACTTCGATCTTTGCTTCTTTTTGATACTCTGGACATTTCAAGTGCAAAGCCAATTTGTCTAAATTAGGCATACCAAATACACCATCAAATTCATTTACTTTATTATTTGTGTTTGCTGAAAGAATAACTGATCTGTCTTCAGCCATACTTTCTATTTTTGTTTGTTCTTCATTGCTTACTTTTACAAGGCTAAGAAATCCTAGCGAATGTGTATGTGCAACGATGTCTTGTAAGATGTCTTTCATATTATTATTCTCCTGTTTATTACATTATATTTAGGTTTTGACGAAAAGTCAATGACTAATTGTTCCATCTTGATTTCACTCCAAAATGTTTATAAGCCTTCTGCACACTTTTGGCTTGAAAATAACAATCAGCCAATGCGTTGTGTAGTGACATTTGTATGTCTTTTCTTGGATCTTTTGGTAACATATTGAATAGAGTTCTTGAATCTCTAATTTGCCAATAGTTCCATGGGACTGGTTGTCCCAATTGAGCATACAAATTCTGTAATATGGCGTAATCAAAAAGTGGACCTTGGCACCATAATTCGTCTATGCCTACACACCATTTGTTTAATTGTTTTACCATACTGTTTAATGAAACTCTATCTTCATCTCCTAGTGCTTCATCTCTAATTTTTTCATCTTGTCGACCCCACCATTCTAAAGTGCCTTCATCAACGTGTCGACTTAATTCACTTTGTTCATCTACATCTACTCGTAGGTACAATCCTGCGTGTGGTTCTGAATCTGTATAAGGATCAAACTTTATAGCACCCAATGTCAATACAGTAGCATCTGGTCTGGTGCTTAATGTTTCTAAATCTATCATTCCGTGTACAGCCATCTATCCTCCAAAATCAAATAGGTTGTTAAATGTATTTTTGCTTTCAGTTGACTTGATATCCCAACCTAATACTCCAAGCAAGTTGCCTAATTTGTTATCAATTATTGTGCTTTCCATTGTAGCATCATCAAATGGCAATTCTTTAAACCATTGTGGAATATGCAATTCGTCTACAGGATATGCAACACTAGTAAAGTCCAATGGATTCTTTTTCAATTTACATACAATTACTTTCATGCCATCCATAATTTCTTGTGAATACTTGTCGCTGTTCATACGTTTAAGTGTGTTCCAGTTGATACTTGCTCTAACGTGTCCAGGCATATTTGCTTTACCTTGACGTGCTTCTTTTTTAGCATATTCGCCTATGTTGTTTGCTCTACGTGGAGATCCTTTCTCCCAGCCAGGTCTAGTTTTAAACTCATTTCTGAATTGTGTGATTTTATCCAACACTTGTTCTTCTGTGTTATTGTTCAGCACCATTAATAATAATTCAGATAAAAAACTTTGAATATAAACAGGAGTATCTGATCTTTTTAAATCTAGTCCCATTGCTTTAATTTTTCCACTTTTGCCTTCTTGATCAGTTCTAAATCCTTCTAGGTCATATATCAATATGGCATATCTTTTCTTTGTAATAAACAAACCTGATGTTGCCACACTTTCTCTACCTGCTTGAATAACTTCTGCTCTTGATCTCATACAATGAAATGCTTGTCCCATAAACTTTTTAAATGAATTGTTCACTTCACCTACCACTTGATCATACAGTTTTACAACACTTTCTTTAGTCCAAGGAATTTTTCCTTCGTCTATTTCTTTTTTCAATACTTCATATGCTGAAAAGTATGCTGAATCTGTATCACCATATATCATTGCTTTACCAACATGGTTGTATTCACCTGTTATCACTTCATTGATCTTGGATGCCATGTGTTTAGATATCTGTCTACCTGACAGTGTAGTTGATTGTCCAATACGTTTATCAAAGAATCTACAACCAGGATTAAGAATAGCACCATACAAACTGTTTAGGTTAATCTTTTTAACAAGTTGTCTTTTATCCCAGAATTCTATTTCTGCATCGTTTTTTGCTTCTTTGGCTTTCTTCAACATAGCCTGCATATCTTTTCTTTCTTTATACCAACGTGCAAGTAGTCCAGGTATTACACCTTCAAACTCGCTTGTAAATATTGTTCCGTTTGCACTTATCATCATTGGATTATTACTTTCGAATATCATTTTGTAAATTTCAGCACCACTCATAACATCTGATTTGCCATCTTCCCAGTCTACATTAATACTGATATCTTTTCTTTTCTCCATTACAGCATCATACTCTAATGATCCAAAATGGTTTTCCCATGCACCAGCAAATGATTTTTTTTGCAATGTCATTTGTTCTTCAATATAGTCATCTGTGTATGTTGGTCTCAGTTGTCCCATTACACATTCAGGAGCCATGTTCAAGGCTCTAATTACAGAAGGATATAGTGAATTAATATCCATTGATCCTATCCAACTATGTAATCCTTTTCTTGGATATGCCACATAAGCACCTGCGGCAGTTGTTGAATTTTCATCTCTCTTTGGTCTGTTGGGTACTTGTACTCCTCGTCTGTGTGCTTCATTTATAATTGCTTGTTCTGTAACTGCAACTGCTCCTAGAGTAGTTTGAAGTAATACTGTATTGGCGTGTGCCAGTTCATTTGATAGTGCTATAAATTTTAACTTTTGATCCATTTTATCCAACAGTGCAACGTCTTGTCTGTTGTATTCTATAAATGTTCTGAAGTCTTGATTGTAAAGTTGATCTAAACTGCCTTCATACACAGTTTTCTTTTCACCTATTTCATGTTCACCAATAGCATCTAGTCTATAAGAATGTCTTTCTTCATATGTGTATTTTCTGTAAAGTTCTAGTGAATCTAAATGCACTCTACCAACCAAGTCATATGTTTCTTGTTCTCTACCATATCTTTCAAAAGTTCTTTTCTTAGGCATTTGTTTCCACAAACACAAACGTCTTGTGTCATCTTTGCTCATTACTTTTTTAATTCTGTTTATGATGTATGGTAAGTCATAACCTTCTGAATTCCATCCTGATATTACATCAGCATCTTCAATGATATCTAAAAATGCTTTGAGCATATCTGCTTCGTCTTTGTAAAGATACACATTGTCTATGCCTTTTGTAAGTTCTTTGGCTTCTGTTATGTCCATTGTTTTAGGTGGTATAGCAAACGTAACCATAGTGCCTAGCCATTGTAATGAAACTGTGATTGCTGTGATTGGCATGAAAGGATCGCTGGGTTGACTAAATCCTTTTTCAGGATCAAAGTCTGCTTCAATATCAAAAAATGCTATATTCAAATCAGGTGCATCTTGATTCAAATAGTTTTCACTTAAACATTGATAGATAGGATTTATATCTGATTCGAATAATGTTTTGTTTCTATTAATTGCAAGTTCTTTATGAAAATCTTTTGTGTTCTTGGAAACAATTCTACTTAAAGGTTTGCCTGTGGTACTTTTAAACTTGCCGCCTGGATCTTCATGATAGAATGTATATTTGATTGGATATTCTTTGAATATTCTTTCTTTGTTTTGTCGTTCAACAACTCTTATGATATCAGAATTTCTGTCAAAGTATCCGTCTATGTAACTCATTTGTTCTCCTTTTTGTCATTTGTGGCTGACAAAATACCAAATAATCACTTGTGGCTGATTGAGCCTAACGCAAATAATATAACAGTATACCACCTAAACCGGTAATTGTCAATACTAAATTTGTTGTTATTAGTGCAGGTTCTTTCCAAATTAATGAAACAATTAACCAAACTACTCCGCCCATTGCTAAAAGTATTGGTCCTATTGGATAAAGTTCTGGAAAACCTGCGTTAACGAACGTTCCTACAATTAAAGTAAATGTAGCAATCCATTTTAAAGTTTGATCAATTTTTTTCATATCTGTCAAATACTCTGTTGATTACATTGTTCACTCTAACAAAGTGTGCCGCTTTTGGCATATCTTTAATTCTTCTTGCTCCAATGTAAGTACAAGTGCTTCTTACTCCACCTAATATTTGTTCAACAGTCTCTCTGACTGGGCCTTTATCTTCTAGTGTTACTGTTTTGCCTTCTACGCCTCTGTATCCGTCTTTTCTTTGTCCGTGTGTGTTTAATGCTGTCTGTGAAGCCATGCCATAAAACACCCTTTTACCATCTTTTAACTCTAATTCTGATTCATCATGTCCTGCTAACATTCCACCTAGCATAACAAAATGTGCACCACCGCTTAATGCTTTTGCAACATCACCTGGTTGTGTGCAACCTCCGTCTGCAATAATATGACCACCAACACCATTTGCGGCATCTGAACATTCCATAATTGCTGAAAACTGTGGAACGCCAACTCCTGTTTGTGTTCTTGTAGTACATACACTGCCTGGACCTATACCAACTTTAACAATGTCAGCACCTTTTATAATTAATTCTTCAGTCATGTTTGGCGTCACAACATTGCCAGCAATGATTATTTTTTCTGGATATTCTTCTCTAATTTTTGTTACAAAGTCTACAAATGATTCATGATAAGCATTCGCAACATCAATTGTTATACAAGGTATATCAGGAAATGATGACATCACTTGTTTTAATGTTTGGTAATCTGTAGCATCTTCGTTGTGTATTGCTCCAGTGCCTACACAGGCAGAAACATATTTAAATTTAAGTCCTGTGCCTGCCGCCTGCTTCCAATCATCTAATGTATAATGCTTTCTAATTACTGTAAGCATTTTATATTCTTGTAGTACTCTTGCCATAGAAAAAGTTCCTACACCATCCATATTGGATGCTACAATAGGAACATATGATAATTCTTTACCACTGTTTCTAAATTTAAATTTTCTTAAAATGTCAACGTCACGTCTTGAATTTAATGTGGATCTTTTAGGTTGTAGCAATACGTCTGAATAATCTAAATGTATGTTATAATCAATTCTCATTAAAAAAGTCCTTTATGTTTACTGCTCTATCATCAACCCAAACATCATATACCGGTTTCTTCATATTGATTGAAGTGTGTTTTACTCCCCAATCGTTAAGTTGCTTGTTGGTAAGTTCTGTCCAGTCTATTCCAGAATTACCACCTCTTGCTGTCCAATAATGGAGTTCATGTCCTTCATCAAACAGTTTGTTCAACTTTGCAATCCGTTCCATATCGGGTTGACTTTGTTCGTAATTGCTATCTTTATTATAGCAAATTGTGTTATCGATGTCAACCATATACTTCATTACCAGTACCTCATTGCTATACCAAACCCAAGAATATTCATGCAAAGGAAATAACTAACCAACATTGTGGGCCAGACTAATTTTCTTCTGTAAAAAGTGAATATGGCTAATGCTGAACCTATTATGAAAAATGGATAGACAATACGCATATCGGGATCTGTGGCATTAAGTGCCAACGTCATACTTGCAACAATGTTTACAACTGTACTGATCATTTCCAACCAGAAGCATAACTTGTCTTGCTTGTATGACTCTTCGAAGTATCTGATTATTTTATTTGTCTTTGCCAACTGCGATAATCAAGTTTTCTAACGAATCAAAGTCGTCTGAATATTTGTGCCATTCACCTTTATGAGCAATCTTAATTGCTTTGTTAATCAGTGATGGTTTAACTTCTAATTCTTCGGCAACCGCTTTCACAGTGTCTTTCAAACCTGAACTTAAATCTTCAACTTCAGAAAGCACATTGGCTCCTTCGTCGATGATCCTTTTCAGTTTTGCTTGTTCTTCTGGACCGTATGTTCTTGCTGACATATTATTCTCCTTTGTATGAGTCTAGTGTTCTTTGAAATTTACCTGCGTGTGACTTCTCTGCTTTTGCTAGTGTTTCAAACCAATCAGCAATTTCTTCAAAGCCTTCGTCTCTAGCAGTTCTTGCCATACCAGGGTACATATCTGTGTACTCATGTGTTTCACCTTTGATTGCAGATTTAAGATTATCTTCTGTTTCACCCATCTTTTCACCTGTTGCTGGATCTCCAACTTCTTCTAGGTATTCTAGATGTCCGTGTGCGTGTCCTGTCTCACCTTCTGCTGTGCTTCTAAATACTGCGGCAACATCTGGTGCTCCTTCGATGTCTGCCTTTTGAGCAAAGTAAAGATATCTTCTGTTTGCTTGGCTTTCACCTGAGAATGCATCTTTTAAGTTTTGTGCTGTTTTACTTTCTTTTAGTTCCATCTTTTTCTCCTTTTATATATTACTATGGACTATGCCTGAGTAATCTCCATAATTTCCTGTTTTAAATTCTTGGTCTAGATACTCAATCATATTATCTGGCGTAGATTCAATGTATGGGTCATCATCTATACCTTCATTGTTTATGCCTGGCTCTTGCCACCATTTTTCTACAACGCCGTCATTTATAACTGCCATATATCTCCAACTTCTATTTCCGAAGCCTAAATGATTTTTACCAATAAGCATACCCATAAATCTTGTAAAGTTTCCAGATCCATCTGGAATCATTTTTACGTTTTTTATATTCATTCTATCTGCCCATGCATTCATTACAAATGAATCATTCACTGACACACAATATATTTCATTAACACCCATACCTTTAATGTTATTGTATTCTTTTTCGAAACCTGGTAGTTGCTGACTTGAACACGTAGGAGTAAATGCTCCTGGTAAACTAAAAATTACTACTCTTTTATCTTTGAAATATGAATCAGTTGTTGCGTTATGCCATTCTCCACCAATTGCACAACCGTCGTCTGTTTCAACTGCATCGCCTGTTCTCACTCTGAATGTTACTTTTGGGATTTTGAATCCTTCTATCATAAAATACTTTACCTTTTTAAAAATTAATAATACTTATTGTACTTAATTCTTATGATAAAGTCAAGTCTATTTTTTGGCTGGGCTGTCTTTTTCTTCGTAGAAATAATCGTTTGAATCACCAAAAGTTACTGTGCTTTCGTTTTCACAGAAAAACTCTTTGGTACTAACTTGGAAGTCTGGTCTTTTTAGTTCTGATGCAGTCAATGATTGTTCGAACCAAAGCATTCTATTGTTTGGTTGTGCAAAGTATTGACCATTGATAAGTCTACCAAAATTGTGCTGTTTGTGTTCGCTTGGTACTTCTGAAACTCCAGTGTTCACAGAGTTTGCATCACCGTGGCAAGCATCTATTGTGAAAAGGTATTCGCCTTTCATTCTGCCACCACCCTTTAACATAATTTCTACATCACAATTTTTAAGCATGGATTTTGTCCACACTTGAATGTTGCTACTGAAACTATCCCAAAGTTCTAATGTGCTGAGTGGTAATTGTTCTTCTTCTTTGATGTCTTTACGCCATACAAATGCGGATAAAGGAAACTTGTCGAAACAAGCACCATACTCTGGAAGGTATGCTTCAAACATTAACGCTCTGCCTTGTACTGATTTTACAGCAAGAATTACTGCTTCAACAAATTCGCCATAGCCTCTTTCAAGGTCGTGTAAGTATTCTTTACGAACCCAACATTTTGTATATGGAATATTTGCAACAAAATTCAAAACACCACCCTCTTTGTTAATGTAATGTATTTATTTAAAATTGTATCTTGTGGTGATTAAACAGTCTTGTGACAGTTTCTGATTGACCATCCATAAAAGTTAACTTTGCTGGCAACTTTCATGTAGAACCTTGTGATGTCCTTTTTAACTGGCATTAAGTATGGTACGTTTCTCTGTCTATTTCTTTTGATCATTATTTTTGCTCTACTAGATTAATTAGATCTTGAACAGTCTGGACTTTGTCACCATCGTCCTCTGATATTTTTACACCTGTGGCTTTCTCTACCTGTATCACCAGTTCTACTGTGTCAAATGGATCTGCACCTAAATCATTCACTAGGTGTGCTTCTGGAGTTACCTTACTCTCCGCAACGTCTAGGTGTTCTGCTATAATTTTAATTACTGCTTTCATTATTTTTTCTTCTTTTTAGTGGCAACGTTGATTGCTTTGCCACGTCTATCTGGATTGGGATCTTTTCTTCTTTTTCTTGCCGCCGCACTTGCTCTGCCTTTTTTGCCTAATGCGTATGCCTTCTTGGCTGGTAAGCATTTAGGTTTACCTTCGCCATCTGATTTGCCACCACATGAACCTCTGATTTTTCCACCAGGTCCCATGCGTACCCATTTTTGTTTGAACCATTTTTTAAGATTTTCGTCTAAGGATTCGTCTAGTAGTATATCGTGACAGTTTACACAGAAGTCAATGTGTTCTCTTTTAACACAGTTGGGTACACGTTTTCCGAACATGGTCTTCATGCCCTTCTTTGTGTAACCTTTCCAGCAACGTGTTCCTTCTAGGATTTCGTTTACCTTCATTACTTCTTACTCTTGTTGCCCCAATTCTTAGCACCTTTTTTACGGCACTGTACTAGAGCACCAGAGGCATAGGCTGAAGGCCAAACTTTATATCTTGCTTTGACTTTGTGATAGCAGGCATCTTGTTTCTCTGCTAATGTATCGAATTCTTCTTCTGTAATTGCTTTACCAACTGATTCTTCTAAAGATGTAAATGATTCTTTTTTCTTTTTATTGTGCTTGTCTTTGATTGCACCAATCTCTTCTGCACTAGCACCTTTGCCAGCGGCACTTTGAATCTTTTTCATTCCGTCTTTGCCGTACTTCTTAACTCCGGCTTTATACATTATTCCAGATTCGTCTGTTGATTGATCAGTCTTTTTTTTTGAAGATTCTTTTAATTTATTTTGTAATTTACTTGCTAATGATTCTTTGTAATCCACTGCATCTTCAACTGGTTCAGTTTTAGGTTCTACTGGTAACTCAACGTTGTCTTGAGGCATCATTTCATATTCCATGTAGTGTTTCACCGAACTCAAATAGTCTGCCGCTTTAGTAATCTTAGCCGCTACCCAACCTTCTAAACCTTGTTCTTCTGAAACATTTTTTAATATGTCGTGCAGTTTAATTGAATATTTTGCCGCTTTGTATAAATCTGATCTTGCCATTTGCACTTCATGATCCATTTCCGCTTTGTGAGCCATCAGTGCTAGGTCTTCTGTCTGTACGTCTTTTTTAGAATCTTTTTTAGTGCTTTTACCGTTCTTCTTTGCTAATGCGTCAATAGCCGCTTGTGGCATTTTGCCTTCTTTAGCAACGTCTTTTTTTGTTAAATCTGAATGTTTCATAGTAATATTTATCTCTTTATTGGAGCACCAAAAACTGAGGTACCTTTCATGTCCAGAGCATTGTCAGTTGGTTTTTGCATCTTTGCTTTGGGTGGCATTGCCGGAGCACCTTTTTTGCCATAGGCATCACGTGCTTTTTTGTTGCCTATTGCTATGTGTGGATTAGCCACTGTTGCAATACTGCCAGCCGATGTAGCACCTGCTGTTGCAACTTCTGATATAATGTCTCTGATACGCATAATGTTATTTACCGCCTTTATGTAAATTTTTAACACGTTTAGATGTGGTGTATTTTGCGTGTGGTACTTTGAGGTTCTTTTTACCGTATATGTCGCCCACTTTGTGCGTGTATACCAGCATTTCAGGATCCAATCCATAATGATAGTCCACACGGGCTTCTACCATTTTGAAATCCTTATAACGCATACTACTTGAATTTTTTCTTAATTTTGTCTACAAGTAAACTTACTTTAGAACAAGTGTACCACGTTTTCAACTTCTTTTTTGCTTTCTTCCACATATTACAATAATTTTTTTAGCATTATAATACCGTTGTCTATAATTGCTCTTTCTTCATAACTACCACCAGATCCAACTTCACCGGAGCCCGATGTTAATGCTTCTAAACCTTCTACGTATTTTGATTCTGTGATGTCACCAGATTCAAATCTAGTTTTTAATGATAATAATGATGATGCTGTTTCTTTGACCCAACCTGTTCTTGAATCACGAGCATTTACTAATCTATCTAAAAATTCAGCCATTGTTTATTCCTCTTTGTTATAATGTATTTATTAAGATTTGCTTCTGCCAGACTTCATATTAGCACACCAATGATACATTTTACCCTTTTCTCCACCGTATTTTTTGGCTTTTGTACGCAATGATGATACACTACCATTGCAACTGGCCCCTGCTTTTTTCACTCTACCTGGTCTGCTTTTACCTTTTTTCTTGCCGTCTGCAAAGTTTTCGTTGGCTTTATTATTGCCCACATTTTTGAAACCAAATCTATTATTAGGACCTGTGCCTTTTTTATGTATTAAGCCTTGTGGCTTGATAGTTTGAGGCATGATAATCCAATCAGCAATGACGTCTCTTATTTTCATCTTAGTCTAGGTGGGTTACCTTTTTTGTCTATTTTAAATCCAAACTTTGCCGCTTGACGTTGTGTTTCGCCTGGCTTTACATCTGCGGTTGTATTTTGTTTTGTAATAATTCCAACACCTTCTTGTTTTGATTGATGTTGCTTTGTGTATGTTTCTAATTCTGATTTAATTTTGCTTAATGAATCCCTATTTGCTTGATACAATATTCCAAAGCCACCTGCACTGTTCCATTTTTGTATATTGATTGGTCTATCATCTATTAAAATATTAGGCTGTTTAGTTTGTTTGTTGATAGCATAAGATTCTTTTCTACCAGTGATAATTGTTTCTGCAGGCTGTTCAATGTTTTTGCTGATCCATACTTTTTTCCATTTGGCTGAATTGGCATTGTCGCCTCTTAATGGTGAAGAACAAATACTGAACGTTCCACCTGTAAATTTTTTAACCAAGTCAATTAATTGATCTGCACTTGTAAATTTTGGCAAAGTTTCAAAAAAGTTTGTGCCAGTAATTTTTTCAATTACTTCTGCTTTTAAATCTTTAGTTCTATCTGATGTAAGTTCTTTCCAGTGTTTAACACCATAAAGTTTTTCAATACCACCGAAGAAGTCAGCCATAACTCCGTCCATGTCTAAATATACAATTGGTTTAGTTTCCATATCTTCATTATACAACTTTTTGTTGTATTTGTCAATATTGGATTCTAAGTCCAAAATACGCATTAATTGAAACCTAAATGTGTAACTTCTGGGTATTTTGATTTGATTTTTCTGGCAAGTTCGTTGTGCAGTTTAACCTGTTGGTTCATATATCCTTCAGGTTTGCCACCTGATATCATTGTAGGACCATCAGGATTTTTATCTATTGTTGTAGGTTCTTCTGGAGATTGTTTACCAATATTCTTTTTCAACCATTGTGTTGAAACACCAATAAATTCATCTACAGGTACAGCACTCATATTTTCAAAATCTCCGCTGTAACCTAATCCAGTTAGAAATTCTCTCATGCTGGCATTACTCAAGTAAGGAGTATCCAACTCTTTATCTTTTGCCCAAGCCATTGGAAATTCATACACAGTAGTTTTCTCTCCATCAAAATCTTTTTCAGTTTTAAAATAAGGAATCATTGATGCACCTTCTTTAACTGAATCGTCATTGTCTATAGAAGTCAACTGTGGTTGAGGTTGTTGTCCAGTTTGTTGTCCAGTTTGTTGTGCAGGTTCTTGGTCAGGACTTAAATTTACTTTACCAAGTTCAATAGCAATTTTATTTAAATTTCCTTTTAATGTACCTGCTGAGACTTTTGATCCTGGTGCAAACATTTTCTTTAAATCACCTTGAGCATCCATTCTTTTAAAAGCATCAGGATGTCTCGGAGCAACATATTTTCTCAAATATGCTACAACTAAATCTGCAGGATATCCCTGAGACACATCTGTTTGATTTAAACCTGCCACGGTGTTAATGTCTTTGAATAAAGTATCCATTTGAACTTTTGCTTGATCATCTGCTTGAACTTTTGCCGCTGTTGCTGGATCATACAATGCTCTGACTTGATCTGGTACAATTTTTCTGCCTGCCGCTTTTAAAGTGTCTAACCAACCTTCATCCAGATAAGTTCCTTCAGATGTTTGTTTATTCATTGTGATTGTAAACTTGTTGCCTTCGAAATCTACATCTTTACCTGTAATTAATTTGTACATCTTTGCCAACAGTCTATTATCATATTCTGGTCTGCCATGTCCTTTTTGAGGTTCTTTAATTTTGTCTGCTAACATTTGAACAAATGCTGATTTGTCTAAACGCATTTCGCCTTCGTTAGTTTCTTCTGTTCTTAATGCTGATCTTTTAAATCCTTTTTGAATAAAATCTTTTTCACGTTCTGCTGGAATCATAATTGTTTTACCATCTTTGTGAACATATAAAGTTTTACCCATTGCTCCTACTCTTTTCATATCTGTAGGCTGTACACCATCTTCTGTTTGAGATTTGCCTTTTTGAACTCTATCAAAATAGTGTGAACTCATATTGCCGTAGCCGTGTCTCCAAGCCATCTGTCTTAAAGTTTTTTCATCTGAATCTTTAAATCTATCTGCAAGTTCTTGGTCAGTCATATCAGCATATCTTTGTTTGCTTTTGATAACTGATGCTGGCATTCTTTCTTGAACATTGTCTTCTGTTCTTAAATTTTTCTCAGCCCATCTACGTAATTCTTCTTTTCTTTTGGCTATCACAGCCTGCGTTCTAGCATCACTCATTCTAGGATCTTTTTGAATGTCTTGTAATGAAGCCATTTTGGCTTTGTAATCATCTCTGTCTTTTGGATCAGGTTGATTTGCTATGTTAAATTCTACTAAAAATAAATCTCTTAATTTCATTTCTTTCTACTCCTAAACTGTACAGGTCCAGTCATATATGGTTTTGAGAACCACAATTTAAACCAATCTGGATCACCTGGTTTTAAGCCTAGTTTTCTTTCCTTTTTTCTCAAAGCAGTAGCAGTTTGACTAATGTTCTCTCCCATAGAAGGTTCATTACTCTCTGTGCCAATGCCGGCTAAACGTTTTAAATCGCTTATGTTCATATTTATACTGTCACAGGATTTAATTTAAGTCCTGTTCTCACTTGATTATACATTTCTTCTGCTGTTTTAGGGTCTATAGGTACAGCATTTATAAAAGTGCTTTTGTCTCCACGAGCGGCTAAATCACGCATTTTTGAAGCACTCATGCCTTCAAGACCTTGTGCATCAGGATCACGTTCGCCTGCACTCACTACTTTTACTGAATTAAAGTTATATTCTTTACCATTGTACTTGTTTAATAATTCATTGAATTGATTTACTCTATCAGAACCTGCCACATATATGATATTCGTGTAACCCATTTGTTCTAATTTCTGCATGGCTTGTACCCATGTTCTTACTGCTTTGTCACCAACTTTTATCATTGGAAACATTTTTTGAGCAAAGGTTAATTTTTGTGAAAATGTTAATGGATCTGTTTTTGCGTTTTGAGTGTGTGTTACAAAAATAAAAGGATCACCAGGTTGTGCTTTGATGACTTCACCTATTTTTTTGTGTCCTGCTGTTGGAGGATTCATTCTTCCAAAGGCGAATACAGCAGTCTTATTTGGTGCTTCTAGTATCTCCGTGATCAGCATGATTACTTCTCATCTTCTTTTTCAGCATCCATCATTCTTTGCATAAGCAAAGTTTTGTCTTGTGTAGTTATTTGATCTGCTATCTGTTTTGGAATCTTGTACTTTGTACAATATTCTTTGATGCATGAATCTATTAAAGGCATAACTGCTTCGTTATCGCCTGTTTGTTTGCACTTGTTCATTGTGGGATAATAATTTTTTCTATAAAACTCATCATCGTTAATCATGTAAAAGTACATATCATCTAATAGATCATAATCTAAAGTAGGTTCTTGTTCTATCTGATTGAATTCGTTTAGTCTTACCATTTTCTGCAACTCCAATATCTTGCTTTTGTTCTAGGTCCTGGATTAGCACAGTTGTGTCTTGCTCTAAATGATCTACGTCTTGCTGGATTAGATTTTTTAATTCTCATATTCGGATCACCAAAGTTTACTTTTTTAATATTTTTTGTTTTTGGATCACGAACATATACTTTAAACTTTTTAACATCTCCTTGCATAGGCTTACCAAGTGAAACTTTTCTACCTCTGTATTCTGCTTCATCTAATGTTTCATCTTCGCTGAACCACATATCACCGTATGCTTCAAAGAAAGCATCACCTTCGTATGTTTCTTCCATTGGGTCATTATCACTTACTTCAACAACATAATCTTTTAATCCTTGTTTATTGTAAACTAATTCTAAGTCTTCAACGAAGTCATCTGATTCTTCAACATCTAATTGTCTGTGTAACTCAACAGTCAATACGTGTTGTCCGTCAGTGTTTTCATATGTAAGATATTTTGTTTCATCTTCCAACAAACCAATTGTGCTTAAATTGACTGCTGTGTTAATTTCGTCTTCTGTAAAAGGCGTGTCTTTAATTATGTTTATATAGTGATGCATAGTTTAATGATTTAATAATATACTGTTAATTGTTCCATCTGTGTAGGAAATACTTGCTCTTAACCACACAAAGTTTCCTGTAAAATTGTACACGAAAGCACCGTCTTTACCGGCAGTTGTACTGTCATATAAAGTACCATCAATATTGAACCAATCAGCAGTTGCTGGTGTTGTTGC
>Ga0181397_1000105_pt1 | contig 30443 bp, 44 predicted proteins | sample 20SPOviralmetaG_FD_130126 | JGI IMG/M metagenome (GOLD analysis project Ga0181397, IMG submission 130126) | Marine viral communities from the oligotrophic San Pedro Time Series (SPOT) site, San Pedro Channel, CA, USA - 20 SPOT_SRF_2011-02-23 | ecosystem: Environmental > Aquatic > Marine > Strait...
AGCGGGTTTCTTAAACCGATTCTTACCGGTAATAGCTGCGATGTCAGACGCTTTGAGTACGACTCGTTTAACGCCTATATCTTTAAGATTCCATTCCTTATCACGCATAACGGGGTAAACATCACCACACGCGCGCGCATCGTTCAGCGCATCGTGAGCACCATCGAACTCTTCACCAAAAATGTGATCGTATACGGTAATCAATTTATGGTTTTTCAAGGTCGGATATATAGATCTCGCCATATCCAAAGTATCAACAAATGTCACATCATCAAAAGGTTCTGTATCAAAACCTCGACGGTAACATTCTGAAAAAAAAACGTTTTCGTCGAAAGCAGAATTGTGTGCAACGAGTAGTTTTGTATCTTTCGTAGCTTCTTTTAAGGATGCATAGAGGTACCCGAACGGTTGTCCATTCTCTCTCGCGTACTCCTGTGTAATACCGTGTACGTGAGTCGCAGCAACATCAAATGTATCCGGGTACACTGTACCGTGATACGAACCGAGTTCACGTCCTTTAGAACTGTATTTTACAAATGCTAACGTTAACATTCGACATTTATCAAATTTTTGAATATTTTCGCGTGTAGCCTTTTCACCGTAACGCGTTGTTGGAAGACCTATGGTCTCTGTATCCCATGCAATATAATTCATTGTAAATTTTTAGATTGTTTTCTTTAATATAATAACAATTATTAAAATGTATATTCAACTTTCGTATATTATATATCGAAACTTGAATGACTATTATTTTAGTTAAATTTTAAATTTAATACATCGAACTTAGGTGTATATTTTTATCTTTATTTATCTATTATTTTCTTTTTCGGTTATCATTGAAATATTTTTCCATTTGTCAAGCTTTCCAACACCGTTTTTATCCTTACGAAATTCTCTATTCATATCATTCACTTCTGAATTCAAAAACTTCGTCTCATTAGGATTTAATGAATATTTTTTTATAATTAAATTTTTATAGACTTTAAATCTCGTTTGAATTTTATTTCTTGTTTTTATAAACTGTTCTAAAATTTTTTTTAATATTTTTTTGTGTTCTTCAAACGAATCTCGTTCTCGTAAAGTTATGAATAATTTCTGTTTCAAGGAATTTAGTAGCTTTTTCTTTTTGGATAAATTTTCATATAAAAGACTGTATTTTATCTTATTCTTTGAAGGAGTTGAAAAAGGATCAATTACTTGTTTAGAAGATGTTTTTTTTAACGATCGGGTTTTTATGTTAATTTCTTTATCAATAACATTAATTTCTTTATTGATATTATTAATCTTTATATCAACATTATTAATATTATCATCACTTTTATTCAAATGGCTTTGTATTATATTGATAAGCTTATTATACTCATCTTTATATTTTATAATTTTAGATATAGAATTTTTATATTTTATTCTATTTGATGTCTCTCGTAATGAAGGTGTTTCTGTTTTTGATTTACGTTTTGACATTTAGTATTACTATGTACTGATATTTTAATATTTTTTATTATTTAATGTTAAGATTATTAGCTATCTTTTTTAAACTATTAGTACTTATTTTTGACCTCTTCGCAGATATTTTACCCTTATTATTTATTTCATTTCTCTTTTTTTTCATTTTATTAATTTCCTTGTTAAATCTTTCAATGCGTTTTTCAAAATCATTTAACCATTTACGCCATTTTTGTTGTTGTTTTGGTGTCATGTTTGTAAGATTCGTAGATGTAACCACTTTACGAAACGTATTTTCCATGTTTTCTTTTATTTTCATGTTTTTTTTCAATTTAATATTAACTTTTTTCCACTCTTTTGCTAAATTTAGTACATTTAATTCGATTGTTTCAGATGTTCGCGCGGGAGTTCTATTTGTAACACCAACCCTAGACATTTATAATACGCTGAGAAAAAAATCAATTACTATTTAAAATTTTCTAAGAACCGTCTACATATAATAAACCAACTTACACTTAAAAAAATAATTTCACCTTCCTCATTCATATAATATTAGGGTAAAATAATATCATCCCCATCTCTATACGAGTCAAAACTATCATACGTATCCATATATGTTTGCATTGTAGCATCCTTTGGTTTCAATCGGTCTCTTAAATCACACGATGCGATCATTTCGTATACAAGACTCCCATCGACAATCTCTTCTTCGACCAGTATCTCTTTCAGGTGTTCGAGTTTAACGCGGTATGTGTTAAGTAATTCCTTTACTTCCGTATAACAATTTTCAACTATATCGTGTATCTCTATATCGATATGGTTTGCTGTCACGGGAGATATAAGATCGGGGTTAATGTTCATTTTACCTATAGTTTCACTCATACCATATGTAGTCACCATTTCACGCGCAATGTTGAACGTTTGTTGAAAATCACTGGATGCGCCTGTAGTAACATGGTCACGTCCATAAACGATTTCTTCTGCAGCGTGACCACCAAGTGCGACCTTAATTTGTGATAAAAGGTAATCTTTCGTATACATACCTATATCATCCGTCGATGGTTGGAAATATGTAACACCACCCGCATCACCTCTTGGTAATATACTCACTTTACGAACCTCGTCGTATTCACACATGAGTACACCAATAATAGCGTGTCCCGCTTCGTGGTACGCAACTCGCGCCTTACGTGCCCCAGAAACGGAACGATTTCCTTTGGCACCGACAACTATTCTTTGGTACACGTCTTCGACAATATCGGGCGTTATCATTCCAGATTTTCCATCACGGACAGCTCGTATCGCACATTCGTTCATAACATTTGCAAGATCGGCGCCTGAAAACCCCGTCGTTTGTTTTGCAAGATCGCGAAGACTTACATCGACACTTAACAGTTTGTCTTTGGAGTGTACTTTGAGTATCTCTTCACGCCCATGAACATCGGGTAAAGAAACTTGAATTTTACGATCGAATCTACCAGGTCGTAATAACGCATCGTCAAGTATATCGATACGGTTTGTTGCACCAATAACAACAATCTGTGAAGTGTTATCAAACCCATCCATCTCGGTTAAGAGTTGATTGATTGTTTGTTCTCGTTCGTCGTTCGACGCAAACCCATTCATACTCCTTTTCTTACCGATCGCGTCAATTTCATCTATAAAAATAATACATGGTTCATTTTCTCGGGCTATTTCAAACACTTCTCTAACCCTTTTTGCACCCACACCGACAAACATTTCAACAAACGATGACCCTGAACACTGAATAAAAGGGACAGACGATTCACCCGCAATAGCTCTCGCTAGAAGTGTTTTACCTGTACCTGGTTTACCCGTTAATAAGGCACCTTTTGGTATTTTAGCACCCGTACCAAAATATTTTTCGGGTTGTTTAAGAAAATCAACTATCTCTTCGAGTTCATCCTTAGCACTATCTATCCCCTGGACATCATCAAAACGCGATGTTATTTGATTTTCTACGTCAATATCATTTTTCATCATAGAAAAAGGACTTTGACCACCTCCACTAAACATTCTAAAAATAGCAAAGAAACCTATAGTTATGAACATAAACGATACAAAATCATTAAAAGATCCACTTATCGGTGTTCTAACTAAATCAAAATCTATATGGCTTTCAGACATGATTTTCCAAAAATCTTCCGAAGGTGTATAATACGAAGTACCTATAGTTCCATTCTTTTCTTCGAAGTATACGATATCATTTTGAGGGTTTATTTCCGCTTTAACGATTTCGTTTTTCTTAACACTTTTAATAAAATCACTATATATTCGGTGTTCATATTCGGGTTTCTTTTCTATTTTTAATGGTGGGGAACTAAATAATTTTGATACGATTGAAATGGTCCCCATTATACTTAATTGTAAGAATATAATAACAATAACAGGGTATTTATATATAAATTTTTGTATTTTTTTACGTTTTTTTCTTAAACGTTTACGAAACCGTTTCCAGTTCATCTTATAGTATATTTTTAAATTAAACTCTAGTATATCTCGCAAAAATCTCTTTTTCACCTGTATAATATAACTTATACGATTCAATAATACTTGGTACTTTATATTTATCGGGCATACACGCTGGTATTCGTGTTAATCCGTGTTTAAAGTCGTGTATTGGATAATACGCGGTTTCACTCTCACGAAGTTCGAAATGTGAAGGTTTGTTTTTATATAACCAAAGTATATGTTTAGAACACGCGTGGACTTTACCAAACCGTTTAGTATATTCGAGCGCGAGTGACATTCCAATTTCACCCGCAAAATTGTAATTGTTTATATTTGACGATATCCATAACGTTGTTGGGTGTTTTTTATGTGCAGCCTTGTACCCTCGACGTGATCCATTTACAGTATAAGGTGCATTCAATTCCACGTATTCCGTTTGATCGGAGTAAAACCATGCAGTATACATCATTTGACATATTTCGAGTAGAATCTTGATTACATGTTGATCACAATACATATAAGCAAGCTCTTCGGGATTCATAGATAAAAAGAAAATATTCATTTTGTAAATTATTTTTTATTAAAAAAAAGTTTGACTTAAGTTTTAATCGTCTCCTCCATCTGATACGTAATCGTCTTCAGCAGCTTCTTCATCGTCACCTTCTTCATCCACAACGATCGCCTCGTCTTCCTCTGGTTCGTCATCGTCTTTCTTTTCTTCTTCTGGATCTTCATCTTCTACTACTTCCATTTCTTTTTCCTTTTCCTTTTCAATCGTCTTTTCCTTCTTTTTCTTTCTCTGTTTAGAATTTACAGAGGGTGTATCAAAATACTTTTCCAATTTTATCCATTTACTTTCAATAAGTTTCAGTCTTTTTTTATGTTTTTCATCTATATTATCAATATATTCCTTAGAATATCCTACACTTTTCAACGCCAATAAAATGTTTTTAATAGGAGGAATTATTGCCTTTGAATAATATTTTTCATTCAAAATTGCCATTTGAGGTAAAATCTTAACACGAACTTTACCATTTTTTAAAACGTTTAATTTAACTATAACTTTATCCAAGTAGTCGATGTGGTTTTCACCAGGTTCAGATTTTAATTTATAAGGAGGTAATTCTTCAACGTTTGGTTTTTTAAAAGGAACGCCATAATACTTATAATTTTTCTCCAAATTAGTCAAATAATCTTTATGATTTTGAACATAAAAAGGTTTACTTTCACGAGATTTACAATCTTTACCGTTAAGTATTTCATGTAGAAAAGATCCGGGTGTGAGTTGATAACGAGCAGAGTAATGAGGATCTTGGTCTTTAGTCTGCGAGTATGGTCTGGTGGATATCATTTTTTTTGATTGTTTTTATTTAATTTATACTTCTATTTTATTACAACTTAGGTCTAATTCACACTCTAAAATTTGATGAGCTTGAAAATTCTGGAGTGAATCAAATGGTCCCCATAATTCAATAACTTTACGTTTTTTATCATACCACATGTACGATAACTCGAGGTAACGCGTTAACCAATAAAACTTTTTACCGTTCTTACCGATAAACTTGAAAATATCATCCTCGTTATATTGTGAAACGTCAAACTGACTATAATGGGTACTTGGTGGGTTGTACGGAGCCATGGTCTTTTTGGTTTGTCTTACTGTTATTAAGCGTCTCTTGTTTAAGCCTTATATATTTTTGTGTATAAAGTCCTTTTTTAGATTTCTTGTCGTTCTTAGTGACACGAGTCTTAAAAGGATCTTTCATATATTACTTTTTTATTTTTTATTGGAAGACTTAGGTACACTATATCTGCTATTTGGTCTTAAAAAAAGTCCTCTTTGTAACTTTGCCACGAATTTAATAAAGTTATTTGTTTTGTTTTGTTTTTTTGGTAATGGTGGTCTTCTAAATGCTGGTTGTCTTGGCTTGGTTTTACTTTTCAAACCACTGAACTGCTTCTTCACAGTGTTATTATTTGGAACTTGTATACGCGTAGAAGGCATTTATTTATACAAACATTTTAAAATTTTATTTTTTTTCTCTCTTTATTATTTTTATAACGGTTATTGTTTTCATTTAACGTTTTTGTTGATTTTGACGAAGAAGATGTATGCGTGGGTAGATACGTATTTCGCTTCTTTATTTTTACTGAGTAAGCGTTGGCTTCACGTTTTAATATTTTCCCCAATTTATCTCTCTCCTGTTTTATTTCTTCTAATCTATTTTCGATACTCATCCGTTGTCGTTTTACTAGTTCCTCTTTTTTTCTGTATTTTTTAAGTTTTTCTTCGCCCAATTGCATATTCTTTACCATATTTAAATAATTAGCAGTTATTTTTTCGAGACGTTTTCCATCTGGTGTACTATTATTTTGGTTAGTCATATATTATTTACAAATAATATAAATATGGTAAGCTCGTATTTATATTATTGATTTACTTAACCTACGATGTATTTTTTTATTTTATAAAATAAACTTTTTTTTGTAACAGGTTTCTTAGGTGTATTCATATTTAATTTTTTAGGTGACATTGGTGACCCCCTTATCCATTTATTGTAATTAATACCTATAGGACTTTTTAACTTTTTTGGTGTACTGTGAGACTGAGGAGTACCCGCCTTAGTGACTATATTCCAATCAGGTACTTTCTTTTTTGTTTTAGGCATTTCTATTATACCCTGATATTTTACTTAGTCATACACATAGCACAGTATTTCTCTTTTTCTTCTGGTTTACGTTTACTGTAAATATACAAAACAACTATTGTTATTGCAGCAGCTATAACATTTCTTTTGTTCATTTTATTCATTTATTATTAATAAATATTAAAATTCATCTTCTAAGCTAACATCGGAACCCGAATCCGAATCCGAATCAGAATCAGATGGTAATACATATTCATCGTCAGATGAATCAACTTCCACATAATATCCATTTTTTGTTATTTCATATAAACCAGTATCTTGTAAACGGGTAGCATCATAAAATCCAGATATAGATTCTCTAGGTACAAGATCATGATCACCATCAAAATCCCATAAACCATCACCTGCATATCCTAAAAAGTTTACAGAAAAATGATTACCTAAATCTTTGTATATTTGCCCAATGTGCTGCGAACCGTCTTCGTATTCAATATCTACAATTTGTCTTTCCATGTTTTATTGTTTAAAGTTTTAATTCTTAAAGTATATTAAATGGATAGTATACTAAAAGATCGAATTATAACACAAAAAGATGCAGTTATGTTTGATATAGATGATACTCTTATTTTTACAAATGGAGTTGCTAATACACCTATTATTAATCTATTATATTACGCAAAAAACTTAGGGTATAAAATTATTATTATAACAGCTCGACCTGTAAATACGGCATCAAAAGTATTCACAATATGGCAATTAAAACAATATAATATACCATATGATTCACTTTATATAACAGCAGCTCATAATAAAGGAAACGTAAAAGTTAATACAGGTTTAAATTATGTATTATCGGTTGGTGATCAACCAACGGATCTTACACATACAGAATATTCGATTAGAATTAAGATTTAAGTTTTCCATCTTCTATCACATACATGACAAGTAACAAATACAGTCATGGGTTCGTCAGCACTTCTAGTTTGCATTTGGTAAAAAGTAGTTTTATACCCCCTACATTTACCACATTTAAATAGACCCTTGTAATCTTTATCATGCATATAATTAGCCGCATGTTGTTTTTTCATTTCTGTTACTGCTATTTGTTCTGACATTTTAGCGTGTGGACCATCGGGCCATAAACCTTGTGGTGATAAATTTACAGCATTACCAGTTTTTAATACACCATCTAATATACGAGATTTCAAATTCGGTGATTTTTTTAAATTATACATCATGCTTAAAAATTTTTGTTTATACCGTCCAATATGATTACTATTATTTGATGCAGGTGTATCTCCACATTCTTTTGTTCTAATATAAGCCCAATTATATGTATGTATTTCAAGGTTTTTAACGATGTTATGATCTATATCTAAACCCATAACATCGGCATATTTTTCCTTTGCGTATTCTCTAGATAACATTATTACTTAAATTGTATAATTTAATATCTACTTAGGTTTTCCATTTTATTTTTTTTACATTCAGAAGTATCTTCTGGTGAACAATCAAAAAATACATCAGAAGTGTGAGTCTCACGTGTATCACCCCACGAAAACCAGTCAGTATATTCTAGTATCAGGTAAACAATTATAACAGCTATAGATAATTTAGTAACTTTATTCATTTATTAAAAGCAACTTTTTTTATTTACATAAAATAAATGACGTGTTCTGTTTTAATAAATGAGAAGCGAAATGAAATTAATGAAATAAACGTTGATATATCCCCAGAAAAATACGAAATATTTAAAATTTTAAAAGGTAAAGCATCATTCGTTGGACAATGGCCTGAACAAGATGTCGTAATATTGAAATGTGATGAATCGCCTTTTGAATTACAAGTTAATGAAAATAGATTACCTAGACCTTTCACAAACATGGTTATCATGGGTAAAATATTACTCATAAGAATGAATGAATATTCCGAACCCATAGATTTTACACTACAAGAATATCACGAAATGACTAAGAAATCCCGCCCAATAACGCGTTCATCTATATCTCTAATTAGTAGACCTTTGAGTAGGAATATGAGCTACTCCTCGTAAAACAGCTTGTGAATATTTCATACACAATTGAAAATGTGCTTGTGCCCATTCCATTGGGTTCTTCATTTTAATACCAAATGGATTTTCATTTACAGTTTTCATCATATCTAAACTCGCTTTTGTAGAATCTGTAACGTGTTGCATGACATCATCTATTTTTTGTAACCAAATAACGTGTTCTTCTTTTTTTGGATCAAATTCCTTAACAAATGACATTTGTATTATATACTCATACATTCTTTAACCTTGTATCTAATCTTGATTTATAATATCTCTCGTTTATTTCACCGTCTATTTTCTGACCAGATAATGATATTTGTAGTAAATCTTCTTTATATCCGAAAGTATGACAATAAAAGTAACAAACACCCGTTCCGGTTGACATTTCGTCGAGTTGACTCTTTACCATTTCTTCAGTGAAAATATATTCTGATATGTTTTCGGGTGTTCTTTTCTTAAAATTTTTATCGGGATTTATTCGCGAAATAGGCTGATCTAAATTCATGTCTGGCCATACACCGTAGCTTGAACGGTATTTACTTATGTAGTCTATACACTCATTAGCAGTCTTTTTTTTACTAAAACAAATTATACGTGGTTTACCGTCTGGGTCCGTTATTGTTGTATACCCACCTCTGATAACACCTATAAAATAAAACTTCATATTACAGTATACCAATATATCTTTATACTTCATCAAAAGATTTGCTTGTTTCAGGTGTAATTTCTAGAGACTTCATTAACATTTTTCGTGATATATCCATGTTTTTATTTCTCATTTTTAGTCCTAACTTTTCTCCATTTGTTTCAGTCGTTTGTGTTAACCAACGTTTTAATAAACCTTCTCTATTTTCCATGATACGAGTTGCAATATTTGTTTTACCGTTTGCGTACAACGCCTCTATGAAATCGTCACCGGAACTTGGATTATGTTCATTTGAAAAATCACATAACCAATTGAATTCACTTTTCATGGGTGACCTATCCATTTCGTAGACCTGTGCTAATGTATATTGTGTAGATCTAAACGTAAAATATTTTACAAGTACAGTGTCTACGTCATCAAATGTTTGTTCAGAATAATCATTACCTGATACGCACCGCGTTAATATATGATTTCTAGTCTTTTTTACAGGTTTAATTACAAATACAGGTTTTATAGGGTGTGTTATCATCTTATTATCTAAATAGAAAAAAAAACCTTAAGTTATTTTATATAGATGAACTTCCCAAAAACAGCTGGACAGTGTAAATATATGCGAGTATTACAATCCTCTAAACCTATTATAATCGCAACAGGACCAGCTGGTTCGGGTAAAACCATGTTTGCGTGTCAACTTGCAGCTGAAAATCTATTAAATAGAAATATAAACCGATTAGTATTAACACGACCAATTGTAGGCGCTGACGAAGATATGGGGTACCTACCAGGTGAAATGGAAAGGAAAATGGAACCATGGACAAAACCGATGATAGATGTATTTGAAAACTATTTAACACGGGGACAACTCGAACATCACGTACACATTGAACCACTTGGTTTTATGCGAGGAAGAACTTTTGATAATGCATACATAGTTGCAGATGAAATGCAAAATAGTACACCTAACCAGATGAAAATGCTATTAACAAGACTCGGTAAAAACACTAAATTGGTTATAACGGGTGATTTAAACCAAAGTGATCTTGGTAATAGAAGTGGTCTAAAAGATCTAACAAATAAAATGTATGGATTAAACCTAAACTATATCGAACATGTCACTATGGATAATAATGACATCTTACGACACCCTGCAGTTTCAGAAATACTTAAAATATACTAAGATTTAACAACGCTCTTTTTAAGGGTTTTAATCCTTTCCTGTACTTCATTTACCTTTTTTCCATATTCAATAAATTCATTTTTATAAAGTGTTGTCCAGTCATTCAGTTGTTTCAATACCTTTTTGTTATGAGAATACCATACTATTACCTCTTTACTTATCTTATCACATGCTGTGTATTCATCCATAATAGATTTCGAACATTCTCGACCCAGTTGACAATACTTTAGAATATCTTCGAGTTCAGCCATATTATCAGTATTAGACGTACTAAGACCATCAATGTGCTCTATTTCAGTCCCGAGCATTACTTTATCGTGATATTATTTTTTTAACTATAATTTAAATGGTTTATGGTTTAGGAATTGCCGATGTATCCGATGTTTGACTAAATATAACATGATCCATGTGATACATTATTATTTTTTCTTTTTCAGATTCAAGTTTTATCGTATCACATATTCCATCTATTGACCACAACCACCATCCATCAATCCCAGACATTACTTCCTTGTTAAATTTAGATATCCAATATAAATCTATATCGCAAGAAAATTGCCAACCATATTTTTTAGCATAATTTACAGCTTTTTTACAACCATTTCTTGAAATATAAAATGCGTGATTTAAAACCCCGCCATAAGATTGTTTATATTTTATATTTTCTAATTCACATTTACTGTAAGATCCTGTGTAAGGCCGTATTAACTCTGCATCCACTGGTACGTTATATAAAAAATTTAAATTCTGATTTTTATCTACATTTACTATTCTCACATCATCTTCAACAAATAATAACCATTCATTATCGTTACTTTTATTCGCAAAATTATCAAATACTTCTAACATTCCACATACAAGTGCGTCCCGGTCTTGCCGATTTTTTATTTTTTTGGAATTATAATTCATATATTTTAAAAAAGTTGAGTTTATAACTGTAGAAGGCGTGTATCCAAAATGTGTTGAAATATTTGGAAATTTATATTGTTTTAAAATATTTATAGTTTCTTCTCTTGTTTTATTATATTTATCTATATCCACAGATAACATTACACATTCATTTATTTTTAATTTATCAATAGTTTTTCCATTATATTTAGGAAATAATTTATTCGTAATATAAGAATCTTCTTCACTCGTTGGTTTATATTTTAAATAACCCCCATCATTATCGAGAATACAATTATTAAATAAAGGAAGTAATCTTATTTTATTTTTTCTTACTTTTTCTTCTGAATCATTTTCGGTATATAATAAATCAGCTTCTAAATATTTTTTTGAATCCTTCGTATAAACAGAATATGATTTACACGAATTAATCCAAGGGTTTTTTTTAATATTAAAGAAACAATATTTATGTCGTAAAAAAAGTATTATTGATAAAATAATGATAAAAATAATAAATATAATAATCTTTGACATTTATATTACCGTTATATTATTTTTTTAATAATTTTTATAGATTTTTTTTCATCAATGTCCCACCATTTACCGTAAAACACATTCTTAAGAAACTCTGGAACGTATGTGTAATCTATATCAATTTCATTTGAAGGCAGTGGTATTATATCAACACCCAATTGTTTGAACACACCTTGTTCATGACTAATTATAGGTTTATTAAAATAGTGTCCTTCTAGGTGTAGTAACCCAACACCCTCACCACGTGTACATGTAACACAGTAATCACATAAATTGAATAGTGAAGCTAATTGTTCATCAGAAATACGTTCCGTTATAACGCGAATATTCTTAGTTATCGTTAAATTATCGGGTTTATTTGTTTTAACAATAAGTATATGTTCTGTTTTTTCAAGTGCATCTGAAAAAATTCTTGTAAGTGTTGTTACATTTTTACGAATATCATTAGTTCCATTATACAAAAATATAAGTTTTGAAGGATCGCGTGTTTTATGTATTACTTCAGGTTTCGAACGTATAAGTGGAGATGTCCATGAATTTAATGCTTTACATTTAACTCCGTGTTCCAATAATATATCTTTAAGATAATCATAAGGTACTATAACTTCATCAAAAAGTTTCATTTTATCTATGATATCTGGATGTACATCGTTTGTTTCGAACATTGTACACAAATTAACAGTATCATAATTATTTCTTAATTCCTCTACTATTTTTTGCCAATATGGGTAAGTCTCTATAAGTTCAGAAAGTGTAAACGTAGATGGTGTATCATCACTCGATATACCGAGATCCTGTTGTAAAAAAAACCGTCCATGGATTTTACCAAACATTTTATATTATAGCTATTATTTCCTTAAAGCTTCTTCAAATGTTATATATTTTCTGTTAAGATTATCTTGTTTATGACCACCATTAGGCCCAGAACCATATTTAGGTGTATTAACAATGTTCATTATATTAAAGAGTATACCGGTATCTTTAATATTATGAAATTATCATACGCTATAACTGTATGTAATGAATCACGTGATTTATTTTCACTCGTATCGTTCTTACTAAAAGTAAAGGATGAAGAAGATGAAATTAATATTTTAATTGATACTGCACACGTTACCGATAACGTTAGTAACGTTATAAAACATTTTGGTAATAAAGTAGTTACGTGTGAAAGGGATTTTGATGGCAATTTTTCGGAACATAGGAATTTTCATTTAAGCAAATGTTCGGGTGATTATATTTTTATTATAGACCCCGACGAAATGCCAAAAGAAAAACTAATTAAATGTATTAAAAAAGCTGTCAAAGATTCTGGTGCAGACCTTATAATGATTCCCCGAATAAATATTCACCCGGGTTTTACGCAAGAATTTTTAGAAAAATGTAAATTTAAAACGAATGAACTCGATTGGATAAATTGGCCAGATTATCAGGGACGAATTTTCAAAAATACAAGTAAAATAAAATGGGATAGGGGGTTACATGAAGTTATAGTTGGTTATGATAAAAAAGTTTGTTTACAAGCTGATCCATCCATTTCTATATGGCATATCAAATCTGTAGAAAAACAGGATAATCGATGGGAAAATGGAGGTTACGTAGTACCAAAAGGAAATAATATATACGATAGTTTAATGTAAATTTAATATTATTTTCTTATCTTTTAATAAATGGCAATAGAAGCAATAAATAAAACTGTAAATTATGTAGCTACTAAAACACCAGGAGGTGTAGGTGGTAAACAACTTTTTCTTATACTCGTACTCGCATCCCTTTACACGGGTGTAACAGCTATGGGTATATCATTATTTAATGATTGTAAATCAATACAAGATAGTGATATGTGGAAAAATATAAAAATGTATTTGAGTCATACTTTGACAATTGGTATAATGATACCAGTTGTTTTGCTTATGCAAAAAGCGATGAAGAAAAAGGGTTGGAGTATAGGTATGCTTTACGCGATAATGGCTTTGATTGGATCGGCTATGATTTTGGGTATGGCACAAAGTGATGAATGTAAATCCAAAGATGAAAAACAACATGTTCGCAACGTTGGTATCGCAGGTCTGGTTATATCCATCGTCATGGCTGGTGGTATAGGTATGGTTATGAAGTCGTCTAAAAAATATAGACCAGGTTTAAAGGGTGCAGTTAATGCTACTGTATGATGGAATTATATGAATCCACACATATAATGTTTATGCTCTTGGCCCACGTGATTCGTGGAGCAGGAACATTTTCATTAGAAGATAAAATAAAAATGATTGAGTTTGTTGGTTATATATTAACCAATACGAATATACCATTATTAGAGACCAGCAATAGAAGCTGTGACCAGTCCACTAAAAAGGACCATTGAAACGCGACCCGTATTAATTGTTGCAAATTTATCAAACTCCTCCTCTGATAGCTTTCGAAATGCATTCGTCATTGTATATATAGCTATCAAAGAAGTACCACAACCCAATAGAGCAAATGGTAAAAAATGTGTTTGTTCAATTACATTCAAACCCGTAAGTCCCCAGTTAAGAGTACCCATTATTGTTCCATACATAGACGCTCTACCATTAACCGCCTCAGTATATTTCCAATTAATACCCGAATTATCGTTGGTTGCGCATGTAATTGGTCTTATCGATCGATTTCGTCTTATATTTCTCGATACAATCGGTGAAACTCGTAATTTGTTTAAACTCGAAGAATACATTTATTCTATTTTTTTATCATTTTTATTCTTTAAGAGCTTTCTCAAAGTATACATACCCAAAAATAAACCCGCTGAAGAATATATAGCGGAAAAATTTGATCCTTTTCTATACTGATAAACAACCCAAAGTAAACTTGCTAACATACCAACAACAATATACTCAACACTATAATATGATATATCTTCAGCATCGTGTATTTTTTTAGCTAACATAATCAACTGGGTTAAACCTAAAACAATAGCAATAAATGCAATTCTCTCGTCTGTGTTCATTATACATTAATTAAAGAAATTAATTGATATATTAGTATAATATACAATGTCAGTCCCACCAGAAAAAATTATCGCTAATTACGATTCAAAATCAAAAAAATCTAAGATCGTTGCCTCGGAAATGAAGAAAATTGTCGAAAGATACAGAGGTAAACGCATTACAAAAGAAAATGTATGTGTTTTAGTTTCTACACTCATGCTTCAAGCAAATAACCTCAAAACGATTTCCGGTCCAGCTAAAAAGGAACTCGTCACGGATTTGATTTTCTCAATCATCGAACAAATTGACGAAGGTGATACAGATACCGAATTCGAAACACTTTTAAAAGCAATGGTACCTGGTATGATCGATAGTTTTGCACTCATGTTAAAAACGAGTGCGGGGTGTAAAAAAATGTTTAAGTGTTTAGGTGTATAAATAACATAAAGTTTTTCGTCGTATACTAAATATAATGAAATTCCCAAATTTAGAAACAATGATTATGTATGGTATTTATAGTATAAGAGATCTCGTTTTATATTCACAGAATAAACTCGTAAAACGACGAGTTGAAGTTCTAAATGAATGTGATTACTGTTCTTTTGTATATCACGGATCAATATGTATTAATTGTAACGATATTAAAAACAATTCGCTCGTATAAACAAATGTCCTATCATACCGTGACAACTTATACGACCAAATTAAAAAGTGAGATAAAAAGTGATAATATATGTTGTGCCGAAAGACGCATGATTCGAAATTTAAAACACGATTTTTTAAAAAAGGGGTATAAAAACCACCAATTCTCGTCGTGGATAAATAGAAAACATGGTACGTTAGTGATACACAGAGAAACCAGTAATGGTTATGGTATATCACTACCGTGTGTTTTATGTCGAAAAATTATAGAAAAAAACGGTATTAAATGGATTGCATACGATGGTAATCAATGGGTACATTCGTGTAAATCAATACACATTCCAAAATCAAAACCTACCAATAAACAAAGACGAGATTTACGGTTTGGTCTTAATGACTAAACCTAAAACCGATTCTAAATTATTCTCGTTTCGTTTGAGTGGTTTATCTCTTTTCAAACGTAACGTTTCATTTTTACCCGTAGACGATTTTATATCTTTCATTTTTTTAGTGTTATCAGATATTGGTATAATTATTTCGCGAACAGGTTCAGTTTTTATTTCATTAGGTTCTTCCTTATCGACTACGTTATTTTCCCTAAACTGATCTATAGTCATATCTCCTCCAAATTGAATGAGTTTTTGTTTCGGGGGTGCCTTTTTAATGGTTCCAATCTTATTGAAAAGTTTTCGACGCATCATAACCATATTACCGCATATAAGACCACCCCGATTACACCCGTATTTATCTATTACATATGTTTTCATACAACTCCACGAACAAAAGTTTCCTGAAGTATAAAATTTGTTACGTCTTTCGTCGTGTTTATAAGGCATATTCAAAGGTGTACCTTCGAATGTATGACAACACCACCAACACCACATTCATACTATAAATATAGGTACTTTTTTTTCTTTAAGTTATACTATAATAATAGTCCCAGAAATTACTGCACCCAAAATCAAAATAAGCAAAATGGCTATAGATATTTTTACGTACCGTTTTTCCATAAACTTCTTATCTTGATCTTCTCTAAATGAAAATATATTTTCTAAGAATTTATCCGTCTTACTCAAGGGTTTAATAGAAGGTGGTGGAGCGCCTTCATTATTACAATCCTGTTGATCTATAATTGTACTACCTATCATTTTACCGGCTATATCTATTTCGGATTTACATATATTAACGCGTCTATTACACGCTTCTTTCCAATTATTTGGTTTATATTTATTTCCTGCACACACGTTTTTGAAACACTGTCGCATACCACTAAAAAGTGCGGATTCGTCCGAACTTAAACCGGCTTTCATTTCTTCCCACGTCTCTAAATTTTCGTTACACCCCGGTAAAGATTCGTCGATTTTACACTTATTCTCAACAGCGTTATAACACCCACACCATGGATCGCCTGAATTATTTAAACAATATTGAGCCGCCATGGCTTCGTATTTATTATCACCCATTCTTTCCCTACTACACAAATCATTATTTTCACTTTTAGCCATATTTGGAGTGTCTCCCTTTAAACAAAACTTTTCAATAAGATCTTTTTCGTCCACTTCATTACGAAAATATGTGTGACACTTTTTATCTGGAGATCCCGTTTTAAAAATTTTGTCTCTTAGATTATCTTCGGCATTAGGAACTTTTGTACAATGATGTAATGCGACTTCTTTGTATTGTTTAGATCGATACGCATTGGGATTATTACCGTCTTTTAAATATCCACTCCATTGTATCCTACCATCCTCAAAACACGTTGTTGCTTTTGGTTCTTTTGCATCAACCTTTTTTTCTGAATTTCCAGGTTTTGAACATAATCCTTGTTCACGTGTATCAAAAAGCGAAGTATCAAAGTCTTTTGCACCCCACTTTAACTGTTGGTATATGGTACCCCATTCACTCCTATAGTTATTAGACCCTAAATCTGGATCTTTAATCTTTACACCATCAGAAAGGCTACGTCCATTATGTTCATTAGTACCTGCAGATTTAATAACTTGAGCTTGATCAGGTGTGTATTCACACTGTAAACCAAAAAAACCATCGGCGAAAGGACTATAAGAAGTATTCTCGAAACCTACATTTTCGTCCGGTGGTTTCATAAACCCTCTTTTATCCGTATCCCAACACGGATTTTGGGCGTTGGTATTTTTACCTTTAATGTTATTAGTACATACTGAACTACATATACTAAAGTGCTTAGTGTCATGACACCATTTCGCGTCTCCTACCCCCATATAATAAACACATTTACTGAATCTACTCGAATTGGGCATAAACGAATGTACGTAATCAGGGTTTCCCCATGTTGAACAATCGTCTAGGCTATCAAAACGTCGATCATCTCGTTTTCGTTCCCTCGTATCGCCACAATAACTCTTATTTGTTATATTACAATCGTCTTTGTTGCAATATCTAGTCTCTTCAGATAAGTCATTTGCCCGACCTTCGTGACCATCACCACCTGATTTTCTATGACCACGAGCATATACTCTCATAGTCGTCATGGTACTTACTATTACTATGTATATACATTTTTTTACGTATACATACTAATTGATTTATGATAATGTAATGGCTCCAAAGAAAAGTAATCCTGCTGATAATATACTCGATAAACACCCAGATATTATTTGTACATACCGCCTATCGTAAAGTTTTTTATCTTTATCGGCCTCTATTCTAAATACTTCCTCTACTATACTAAATTCCCCGTCGTCCACAAATGATTCGGACCCTTCTGGTATAGAACTCGGACTACCCGAATCACCGTCGTTTCCACAATCTTGTGTAAAAATAATGTTACTATTATAAATACCACTGTTTATGTTAATGTTTTGTTTACATAAAGTAATTTCTTTAGCACAATTGTCCCCATGTCCAGATGGATAGTGTTGAGATCCTGTACACACGGATGCATAACATTGTCGTTGACCACTAAACTTTACTCGTTCAGAATCCGACAAATCCTTTATTAAATCGCTCCAAACGGTTTTAGTTTGAGTACACCCATTAATGTCTTCATTGATTTTACACTTATCGTTTACAACGTTATAACATTTACACAAGTTACTACCAGGGTTAGCGTTACACCATGCATTCTTGTATGCTTCGCTCTTATCATCTGGCATGAACTCCTCCATCGTATCATTATCTGTAATTGTTTCACCAGAAGCGTTTGAAGCCGCCATAATGGTACTTTTTATAAACAAAGATTTTTATCTTCGTCCTGACATACCCATTAACATAAAACATATAATAGACGATGTTAACGTTGATACCGAATACCCAGCTATATACTTAACGTTAGGGTCAGACCAACGCCAGGTTACGGGCCAACGTGTAATTTGAGTTTTATTTAATGGAAACGTATCAAAAGGTGGGAATCTCTTTTTTAAACGTTCCAGGCGTGTCGTACCAGATGAATTTGGATTCGTCATGAAATCAGGAAGGGAATCGTCGCCCAATTGACACTTCAAAATTATATCGGAATCAGATGATGTTCTTATATCAATATCTTGATCACAGAAATGGTAGCTCGATTTACAATCCGTCCCCGTACCCTTAGGAATATACCCAAATGTACACGCCCGTGGTCTACAGTGTATATTAGCCTTAAGAATGTTATACCCATCCATTCCAAAAGCATCCTTCTTCCTCTCGAGTTCCTGTACAGCTTCGTTACACCCATACGCTAAACCGTCTTCGTTACACTTACCCGAAGTTAAGTTATAACATTTACACCACGAATCGTCTATGTTATTATCGCAATAATGTTTTGCAATTTCTTCGTATGTATCTTCCCCCAAACCTGCTTTGGTACATTTTCCATCGGATTTTATATTAGTTTCCATTTTACAAAATTCTTTACGAACAGTACCATGGATATCTCGAGAAACACACGTATCGAAAGGTTGAGCACCAACTTGCATTTCATTAAAATTTAGCGGGTCTTTACAAAAAGTGTTAGTCAAACCTTCGTGATCTAGAGGTTCCATACATTCAGGCACCATCGCCGCTAACGTTGCTAATAAAGGGGCAGATACTTTCAAACCATTTGCATACTTTGCTACTTCGTAACACCGACATATCGATCTTTCTGCTATTTGTTCGTTATTAAGATCTGTACCATACCAATACGCCCCTGCCCTTTTTGTAATGGGTACAGGTCCGTCTCCTCCCCCTTTATCACCGTCCCATATTGGTCCATATCTGATAAAAAGATCGTCTTTCCAGTGTCCTTTTTCTTCATCATCTAATCCTGCACAATAATCTAAAGCAAATCGCGTTGCTGCACAACCTGTAGCACCATATTGCATACCAATATGCCCACCACTCAGTGACAAAGCAAGGTTTTTATCAGTTTCTTGATCAAAATAAGGATTATTTACTGCGTGATGCCAATTAACCTTTGAAGCGTGAAATATAGTATTATCTTCAGTATCAATAACATTACCGTCACCGTCAATAGGACATAACCCCCATCTGTCATCATTTTCAGGACATCCTTTTTTTACTTGATCTTCTGGTATAAAATTATCTTCTGCATTGACGTCGCCTAAAATCAGCTTCCTCCATAAATAAGCATCATCGTCCGAATCAGTACCTCTTGTACATGTATTTAGGAATTCTGGGTGTCTCCCATGCGTCGCCCAGTCGGTTTCCTCATCTGGTGGTGGTGGCGGATCTGGACAACTAGTAAATGTACATGTAACACTTTCAATAAAACCCATATTAATTTATACAATTATTTTTTTTCTATGTAGAATATAATTAATACCCAGACCAATATGGGAAACTCGAGTTCACAATATATTAGACAAACATTCGGTCTGGATGCTGTTAATGAAATGATTTACGAACAACTTACGAAAAACACACAAAAAATGGATTCATCTTCGGTCAATATACAAAAGATGAAATTGAATATAGGTGGTGGAATGTATAATTGTGGTATTGTATCTAATCAAACTCTCAATACGGATATGCAAACTGATGTTAATTTTATTACAGAATCTGTTCGGGAAATAAAAAATCAAATAACAGCTAAAATGAACACAGCTGCAAAGGCTGCTATAGAAAAGAAAAAGGAACTCGGGGATACGAGTATAGGTGAAAATGAAACACAAACAACAATACAAGATACACAAATGAATATTAGAAATCTTGTTGAAACCGTTCTTACAACTGAGAATGTACAGGAAACAGTTACATCGGCTGTAAATATTCAAGAGGATACTATTAATATTGCAGGTGATGTTGATTGTGGTGGTTTGGGATTTGATAGGTCACAAAATATGACAGCTAAAATGGCTACACAGGCTATTATGCAAAATTTTGAATCCGCTATCGTTGAAAATACAGTGTTAAATACTTTGGCGGCAGATGCTGGAGCCACACAAGCAAGTACGAAAGGTGGACTTGCCGGATTAGTTGATGCTATCGGAGGTGCAATTGGTGGCCCATTTATGGCGGCTGCGGCCGGTTCAGTTATGTGTGTTTGTCTCGTTGTTATTTCTATGTTAATGGTTGCCATGTCACCAGCGGGTCAAGGTGCCGTGTCTAAAGGTGCAAATACAGCTGCAAAAAGGTACGGTTAAGTATTAAAGATAAAAGTTTCCTTTATATTAATGATTTTAAGTATTGACGTCGGTATACGTAATCTCGCGATGTGTATGCTCGACGAAACGTCCAATCTTATTGTTCAGTGGGATGTTTCTGGAGTACCTCCTGAACATAAAGACGGCTTATTCGTTTCGTTACGAAACCATTTAGATGATAAACCCTGGATTTTACAATCCGATACCATTCTCATAGAAAAACAACCCGATAAAAATAAAAAAATGAAAATGGTTGAACACTTTCTTCACACGTATTTCATTATAAAAAACCCACGCGCGGAAACGATCATTTACGACGCGCGATTCAAAATACCCGATTTCGCGGGTCCCGGTAAAGTCATGTATAATAAACGTAAAAAGGCGTCCATAGAAAGGTGTCAACAATTCATATGGAACAATACGATTAATGCACACTGGATACCTATATTCAACGCGTCTAAAAAGAAAGACGATCTCGCCGATACGGTTATGCAAGCTATTAGTTTTACGAAACGAATTGATCCTATTCAAAGCGTGTCTAAAAAGAATAAAAAACTTGTACCTAGAAAACCGAACGAGAACCAAAAGCGAACGCGGTACTCGAAATCGAATCTCGCATACATTTATAAGAATAAACCCGAAATAGAAGTTCTCGAAAATAATAAACGGTTCATGAAAGACCTTAAACGATACTATAAGAGTATAAACGACTTAATAAATGAAATGAAATGAACTAAACGTATAAAAACATATGTTCAGGCCTCGATTCGGGTGTACCCGTATACCCAATTTCATCCTTTAAAAAGTCGTGTATTTTTTTGGCATTTTTATAGTAACCGTGTATAATTTCAATAAGTAAAACGGGTTTATGTTTTTTAAGAGTATTCAAACCACCCCGTAAAACGTCTAATTCGGCACCTTCTGCATCAATTTTTATTATGGACGGTACACCCGTGTATATATTATCTAATGTATCTGTCCTACAAGATATTTTTTTATTCATATCGTGACCTTCGTGTGGATACATACTCGTACCACCATAATTTATTTTATCGGGTTCATCTTTAGGAGGTTTGGGTATATATAAATCAACCATTTTACCTATTTTATCCGATAAAGCTACGGGATAAACGCTAACTTTATGTTTAAGATTATTATCTCGCATGTTCATGTTAGCAATTTCATTAAAAACAGGTTCAAATGCAATAACAGGTCCATAATCCGAAAACATTAACGAATTATACCCTATGTTTGCACCCACATCTATTATATCCGTACCCGGTTTATAATATTTTTCCACATCGTATCGCATCCAACCATCCCACTCGTATCCCTTTTTTAATGCGTTACCTATATACTGATCGTTTGATATAGTATTTAAGTTATACTTACCGTTATTAAATCGTTCAACATTAATTTCCATTATATATAATATAATTATATCTTTATATATAATGTAAATCTTTATTTATTTAATTTGATTTTATATACATTTTTTAGCTACGACTTCTTGGAGGTATATTTCTAGGACTAGACATAGATCTAGTATTACCGCTATTACTATTATTATTTGATTTATTTTTTACATTTTCGATTTTTAATACCCTTTTAATAACATTAACCATTCCAGTTACCGTCTTTTTATTATCCAATTCCGTTATATTAGTATTAGTAAACTCGGAAATTCTTTTTATAAAGTGATTAGTCATATTTTGACCAGGTTTTCCGAATTTTCTTAATTTTTCTTTTATACTTTTTATACGCCGCATACGAGTATCGTATCTATTTTGGTTATTTTTAATGTTCTGTGTTAATTGAGATTTAACAACCATTTGTATAACGTGAGATTTTTTTTATCGTAAGTTCTTGTCAGTTGTGTAATACGTCTTCCCCTTAACAACAAAACTATGTACGCGCGCATACGCCCATGCCTGTGGACTCGCACCCGGTCGGTGCCCCGTTCGCCATGCGGCTAACCCACGGTCGTAGACTGTTTTTAGAGTTTTTAACGGTATACCCGTCACTTTGGATATATCTTTCAGTTTCGTTACACCCGGGTACCTTTTACGGAACTTCGATGTATAACTCGACGTTCTCGTTTCAACCTTTTTATCGGTTTTAAATGGTCTGTAATCCCTTTTTAACATTTTTTTATACCGCGTTTCAACTTCTTTCAGGGAAGAAAGCCCCCTGAAATATTTAAGAGGTGCGTATATTTGACCATGGTTTTTACGTAACTGTGTAATCTTTTTACGAATATCACTATCCGTTAACATACTTATACTAACCTAAGAAAAAATAAAAATGTTAAGTAATAATAAATAATAATGTTTACGCTTTCCACAGTAACCACTACATTTGCTTCCACACAAAAAAAGTTTAAGAAATTTGGTAAAAAAGTTCGTAAACAAAGAGACGGTGAAGTTGATTCCATCAAGGAAAAGTTAAAAGATATCGCTAAAGATGAAGTCGAAAAAACAAAAAGTTTATTTGAAAAACATAAGGAGTTTTTTAGTGATAAAAAACCCTCTTCAACCCCAACGTCAGAAACGACCGCTATTGATTTTTACGAAAAGCCCTAACTGCTAAATCAAGACTTATCAAGGTTAAAAATGCAGAAAGTTCTTTATAATTTTCCAACAAGTTACCTGCAAATACAGCTAATAAAACACTGTATTGTACGTACCTCATTTCTTTTCGCGTTTTTTCCATAGATCTTTTCATAGACGCGCGTGATTTTTCCATTCCCAGAAGAGCCGTACTTATATTTTTTACACGGTTTGGCATTTCAGTTGCGGTTGAAAATATACTTCCTATGTCTATAGCATCAGAAACCTGATCTCTTATTATAGGTTCGAGATATTCTATATACGTAAAATCTGGATCAAGTTTTACACACGTTCCTTCAATCGTTGAAAACGTTTTCGCAAGGTATACAAAAGCTGTTGGTATAATAAATGGTTTCTCTTGTGCTAGTTTTAAGAGATTATCATCTTGTAATATCTCATCCTTAAGATTTTTACCGTCGAGTGTTTCTAGATAATTGAGTGTCGTTTTGAAAAAGAGTTCTATATCACTCGTATCGGATGTTGTTGGTAAAATTACATCTAAACGGATAAGTACGTCAACAATACCTTTTGTATCCCTATTTATTATATGTATAAACAGTTCGTTAAAACCTTCACGCATTTCATCCGAAATATATATAACCAACCCGAAATCGTAAAAAACAAGTTTTCCGTCGTTTGTAAAACCTAGATTACCTGGGTGTGGATCGGCGTGAAAAAACCCTTTGTCCATAGTTTGAATCACGTAAGAGTTTATAAGAGCTTCGCATACCTTCTTCCTATTGACTTTAGGGTCGGATATATCGTTAAGTTTTTCAGAAGCTATATATTCCATAACAATCATATCCGACGTACATAGACTTTCGTGTACTTTAGGTATTTTCATCCAATCCACTTTTTTTAAAGATTTTCTGAATTTTTTCGCATTCAAAGTTTCCTGTTCGTAATCAGTTTCGGCTAATAAATATTCGATAGATTCATCGAGAACATATCCCGTGTTTGTACCTGTATCTATACCTATTTTCTCGAGAAATTTAACTATATCCTTAATATTATCCGTATCACTTTTCATAATTTCATATATATGAGGGCGTCTAAGTTTAACAACTACAGTCTCACCCGTTTGTAAAGTAGCTTTATGAACTTGTCCTATACTCGCCGATTTAAACGGTTCGTGGTCAAAATGTGAAAATGTACCCGAATTTACGTGGGATTCGATCATGTTTATGATTGTATATTGATCAATAGGAGGTACGTTATCCTGTAAAGATTCCAATTCTTGTGTAAACTCTAAAGGGTATAAATCAACGCGCGAGGATGCTATTTGACCAAGTTTTATGAAAGTTGGACCAAGTTCAATTAGTTGATCACGTGTCCATGATCCTAATTCTTTTTGATCTTTTTGGAACTGTCTACGTATCAAAAATTCACCAGCAAACTTCCACGTCTTTGACTTGTGTCTTGATGGTAAACTTAATTTAGGATTAATATTTAACGCACATCGTACCATCTTATATTATATTACATAATAATTCTCTAGTGTAATATAAATGAGAGTTCATATAGTTGGTTCAGGCCCAACGGGTATGTCAATCGCATGGGAAATTTTAAAAACGAAAAAATATGAAGTTATTATATATGATCGCAAAAAAAGTGCAGGAGGTTCGTGGTGGGAACCAGAAGTAAATAAAAGAGATATTCATGCACACAGAATAGTTTTTGGTAACGCTTTCAAAAATACAAGTGATTTATTTAATGAAATGGGTATATCGTGGAATGAAATGTTTGAGCCAGGGGATTCCCGTGTTTACACAACAATTTTGAAATACTTAAACCCCAAAGATTATATTGCATTATCTTCACTCGCAGTTAGAGTTTTATCGAATCAAAACAAATACAAAAGTATAACGTTGAAAGATGCAATAGGAGAACTTTCAGAAACTGGTAAAAATGCTATTAGCACGTTAACTCTCATAATGGATGGTGTAACATGGGACGTAATGTCATCGTATGAATTTGTTAAAAGTTTTGACCATGTCGGATTATCCAAACAATATACACAAAGGGTTTCGGGTAAAATAATGTCCGATAAAATGCAAAAGGCCCTCATTAAACAAGGTGCCGTTTTCAAGTTTAACGCAGAACTTACAAATGTAGACTATGGAAAAGATGAATACATTGGTATTTTTGAAGACGGTAGTCTTATAAATGATGGTATGCTAATAATGGCTATAGACCATGATAAAGCAATAAATCTTGTTAAAAATAACTGGGGAGAAGATATACAGAATAAATTAGGTCCAAATACTTACGGATGTATCAATGTACTTTTTGATTACGACGAGGAAATATATTTACAAAAAACCGATCTCGAATATGCGATGGAAACAGAATTTAAAATACAACCCGTCGTTCTTTCTGATCGTAAAACTATATCGTGTGTTATATGCGATCTTACCGAAGAAATTTTAACCACGGATCCAGATACATTAAAAACAAGGGTTTTTGAACAACTTAACGTACCTAACCCAATAGATATTAGAATAGGATGGGGGTGTAACTGGGAAAATGGAAGATGGGTATTTGAACAATCTTCTGGTGTTTTAAGTTTACATGGGCAGGTTCCATTTTACGGAAAGTGTTCTAAAGTTGCTTTATGTGGTATGATGTCAGAAAGAAACACACCTTATACAAGTATAGAAGCAGCCATAGAAGTAGGAAGGCGATTTTGTAATAAAAATTTTAACACGAAACGACCTTTAAGGACACTTCTGGTAACCGATTTGTTATTATTTATACTTATAGTTTTGATTCTTATAATAATATATAAAAAGACAAAATAATGATCCCTGTTCAAGCAACTGTGTACGAACCAATGTACGACTATAACGATAAAAAATACATAAGAATACGTTTACCAGAAAAGGTTAGTCATTATATAAGAGAATTACACGAACATAGAACAAGTAGTATTTTATTTCCGGATAAACTCGATGATCCACTTGACGGTAAAGTTTTAAAAGTTAAGGTTCCGTTTAGGTATAGACGTGTGATGTGTAACGTCGACGGTGATACCCCAGTTCAATCGTTAAAAAAAGGTGACCCCGTTCTTACTGAAATACAGTTTAATGGTGTTTGGAATGCACACGAACATAGTGGATACTCGTGGGTATTGAAGTATATAAAGTTTAAAAACTAATAATAGTAAATGAGTCTTACACGTTCAGGATATATTACAGGAGAGACACAAGAAATCAAAAAAGAACTCACGGTTCGTGCTATAGTAAACACGGAGTTCGGATTTCCCCCGCCCCCCTTTAAGGTATTCAGAAAAGCTAAATCTGGTCTATGTGTACCCCGTTTTTACGGTGAAGATAAATTAGGACCACCGAGAGAAGATCGTCGTCCAGAGCCAATTAAAATAAATGTAAAATTCAATGGAAAACTTCGCGACGAAACTCATCAAAACACTGCTATGGCGGCGGCAATTAAAGCGGGAAACGGAGTTCTTTCACTTCCATGCGGCTTTGGCAAAACAACCGTTGCTTTGGCGATAGCATCTAAATTAGGTTACAGAACCATGATAGTCGTTCATAAAGAGTTTTTAGCTAATCAATGGAAAGAACGTATTCATCAATTTTGCCCGGGTGCATCCATAGGTATAGTACAACAAGATAAGAAGGAAACCGAGTGTGATTTTGTAATTGCAATGCTCCAATCTCTATCTTTAAAAGAATACTCGTTCAATGATTTCGATACTATAGGAACCTTGATAGTCGATGAAGCACATCATATATGTGCCAAAGTATTTTCACAATCACTTTTCAAAATGTGTCCAAAACATATTTTTGGATTATCGGCGACACCCACGCGAAAAGATGGTCTTACAAAGGTTCTTCACTGGTTCATGGGTCCAACTTTTTTTTCAATTGAACGCGAAAATCAAGAACAAGTCGAGGTTTTTCCTATTGAGTATACGTGTGATAGATTTGGAGACCCACCGCCGTGTACACGTTTTGGTAAACTTTCTTTGGCGACCATGATTACCGAACTTACAGAAGATCGTCAAAGAAATATAGTTATAGCTAAAATAATAAAGGATGTATCAAAAACAACACGACAAGTTCTCGTTTTAAGTGATAGACGACACCATTGTGAAGTTCTTCATCAAAGTTTCAAGAAAACGTCAGGTCTATACATGGGTGGTATGAAAGAATCTGACTTAGCGCTATCAAGTAAAAAACAAATCATATTCGCAACGTTTAGCCAAGCACACGAAGGTCTCGATATACCGACGCTTGATACCGTCATATTAGCAACACCAAAATCCGATATCGTTCAGTCTATAGGTAGAATCATGCGCGAAACGCATGGTAAAAAGAATAATCCACACATTTACGATATTTTCGATCAGTGGTCCATATGCCACGCCATGTATCATAAACGTCTCAAAGTTTATAAACAAGGTGGATTTCATATACCCAGAACAGGTAATAAAAAAAATAATGACGAAACCATATTCAAAAAAGGCGAATGCCTCATTTCACTCTAAAAATAATGATACATATTTGTAAGAATGCCTGGTTGTGATACTGCACGTAACATACAAAAATATAAAGGTGCGAGTGCATCCACACTTCAGGATGCTCTAGAAAATGGTAACGTAGCAACTACAAGCATACAAACATCTGGTTATTTCATAGGCGATGGAAGTTTACTCACGGGTGTAAACATTTCCGGAGGTTCTATAGGGAATTTACAAGGTGTTACCAATAACGGTGGAACATCAACAAACAAAATCACTCTTACAAATACGAACGAATCTTTAGAGACACAAGGAAACGTTACAATTATATCCGGGTTTTTCAAGGGGGACGGTGGTCTATTATCGAATACTGCAGGTACGGTAACGTTTCAACAGGCATCCAACCAAGGAAATGTATCCACAAATACAGTTAGTTTTACGAACGCAGCTGAATCCATAACTACATCCGGTAATATCGTCGTAGGAACAAACGTATACGCGACCGAATTTTACGGAAGTGGTACAACACTCACGGGAGTTGCTTTAAGTTCAGATATGACGAGTAACGCATCCCGAGTTACATCTTTAGAAGGTAGTGTTGGCACAAATGCGAGTGGTATTACAACTCTCGTAAATAATTTGTCGAGTAACGCATCCCGAGTGACGTCTTTAGAAGGTAGTGTTGGCACAAATGCGAGTGGTATTACAACTCTCGTAAATAATTTGTCGAGTAATGCGGCTCGTGTGACGTCTTTAGAAGGTAGTGTTGGTACAAATACGAGTGGTATTACAACTCTCGTAAATAATTTGTCAAGTAACGCATCCCGAGTGACGTCTTTAGAAGGTAGTGTTGGTACAAATACGAGTGGTATTACAACTCTTGTAAATAATTTGTCGAGTAACGCATCCCGAGTGACGTCTTTACGAACGGATATGACAAGTAACGTAACAAGAATAGGAGATCTAGAAGATAACGTCATAATAAGTAACAGTTCGGGAATAATATCAGGATTTACAAAAGGTGATATAATATACGCTTCAGCTGATAACACACTCGCTAGAAAAGGAATAGGTAATCTGGGTGAAGTACTAAAAGTTGGAGGAAATGGGGATACTGTAGTATGGGCATCTGATAATATAGGGGACGGGAGTAGCGCGGGAAACCTTCAACAAGTTACAACAAATGGGAGTACCACTGCAAATATGATAAGTTTTCAAAATACGTACACGTCGTTAATAACATACGGTGATGTGGGTATAGGTTACACTTCACCAGTTGTAGTTGGAGTACCTTTAAAAATAAAAGCAGCGAGTACTGGTTCCGGTGACCATAACGCCATACTCATAGAACAAACTGATAGTAGTTCAACAAGTAAACACGCTATTATAAAATTAAAAACGCCAAATAGTGCAGGTAACCCATTTATTAATTATAATATAGATGGACAAACCAATTGGTCGCACGGTATTGATAACTCCGATAGTGATAAATTTAAAATAGCAAATAACAGTACTAATTTACAAGTCGATACGAAATTAACGCTCCAAACAGATGGTAATCTCGGTATAGGTACAAATACTCCACACGCAAAATTAGAAATAACTGGTAACGTATACGCGTCTACACAATTTGAAGGTCATATAAATACATCATCTACAGATAAAAACGTATTCGGTAAAAAAATAACCGCGGGTACAGATGGGTTTGTAGGTGACATAAATGAAAATGCGACAAATCATGATAGTTATGAAATATACGGTAAAAAAATAACCGCGGGTACAGATGGGTTTTTAGGTCACTTAAACGTATCCGGTACAGATAAAACCGTATACGGTAAAATTATATCAACATCAACTGTGTCAGGATCTTCTTTTTACGGTCCTATTTCGGGATCAAATAATATAAGTGCAAACGAAATTACGGCAACTAAGCTTATATCAAGTAACATATATACCGAATCGGGTAATATATATGCGTTAAAGGGTAATATCTTAGGTAACGTAAACGTAACGGGTACAAATTATAACGTATACGGTAAAAAATTTGAAACGTCTACGGGTGATATTATTATTAATAATAATTCTTTTGGTTTATACGGTAAGATTAAAGGAGCAAATACAATAAGTGCGTCAACAATTACGGCTAGTAGTGCTGAATTTTCAACCTCAATAACAAGTAACATAACAACACCCACTCCCGGGTTTGTAAATGCAGACGAAATTACGTCAACTAAGCTAATATCAAGTAACATATATACCGAATCGGGTAATATATATGC
>Ga0181397_1000108_pt1 | contig 30220 bp, 10 predicted proteins | sample 20SPOviralmetaG_FD_130126 | JGI IMG/M metagenome (GOLD analysis project Ga0181397, IMG submission 130126) | Marine viral communities from the oligotrophic San Pedro Time Series (SPOT) site, San Pedro Channel, CA, USA - 20 SPOT_SRF_2011-02-23 | ecosystem: Environmental > Aquatic > Marine > Strait...
ACTGGAACTGGCACTGGAAGTGGCGGGCTTACTGGTAATCTAAGTGGTGTATCTGGTGGTGGTACTGCTGTATCATCTACTGGTAATCTAGGAACACAGGGTCCCGTTGGTAGTGGTGCTACGAATAGTACACTGAATACCGGCTCAGGTGCAAGTACTATATTAGACAATGATGGATTAGGTAATACCCGACTTAGTACTACATCTACTGGTGGTACTGGAACTGGTGGTACTGGTAGTGCTATTGATGGTACTGGAACTGGGGGTGCTGTTGATGGTACTGGTAGTGTGCCAACAACATTTGATGCCAACTATACAGGCAATAATGGATCAAGTACAAATCCACTAACAGAGAATACTGTTGGTTCAACTCCCTCTACTCCTATTGATACAAGTTTTAGAAATAGTGGTGCTACTTCTTCAAGTACAGCATCTCGATTTGCGCCAAGTGTAATTAATACTAACTTCACAAACAATCTCTCTAAGGGTAAAGATAGTGATGGATTCTTTAGTCGAAATCAAGCACTGGGTATTATTACTGGTGATCTTGACCCAAAACAAGTCATATTAAGTAATGTATTAAAAGACCTTGACTTTAACTTTGCTCAGAACATTGGAGCGAACTTAACAGGCAGTCTATGTGGTGTATATAATGATGTACTTGCTGATCTAACAAAAGCCTTTGCTGTAGTCAACACTGGAAAGAAATTTATTAATAACATTCAGAATGTAATAGAAAAGGATGTAAAGAAACTAGCAGAGAGTATTAAACAGAAGGGCATATTAGCCACACTCATGGATTTACTACGACAAGTGATAGAGGGTGCTATTGCCGCCGCAAAAGGTGTTGCTATGGCGGCTGTTGGTTCTGCTGTTGTGCTATTAAAGGGCATGGGTGCCGCCGCAAAAGCAATCATGAAGAAATTAAATAGAGTCATGAAGAACATTAATGACTATATGGAAGACGCAAGTGTACAGAAGATTATTAAAGATATGGAGTTGCTAGTTGTTAAATTAGCAGAGTCATTTGAAAGACTTACGCCACAGAATGTTGCTAATATACTATTTCGCTTATGTCAGATGGCGCAAGACTTACAAGCAAAACTAATGGAGCCTGCACTTAGATTAAATCGTATGGCTAATAGTATATCACGAGAAACACGAGCAGTCAAGTCTCAGAGTGCATATAATACACAGCAAGCCGTTAAATATGGTGCTATACGAGTAAGTGAGAATGAACGACAAGCCAAAAAGACACGAGGTATTGGTAAGTATCAAAAGGCTGCCCCATCAAATCGTGAAGCAGACTATGTTGCTAATACAGAGCCTACTGATAGTGAGATATCAATGATTAATGCTGTATCAGAGTCTGGTCTTGGTAATATTACATTCTCTTCAGCAGTCATTAATGAGGGTGATGGTGCCGGTTGGAAAGAAATAGATGATTCAGTATACGCTAAACTACTTCGGGTTGCAAATCAAACAGGCAATTCATATGAAGTAAAGCAAGGCTATAAAGTAAGAACAAAGGGGAAAGATAGAGTTGGTGCTATTGCTATGAACTCACATCACTCTGGATATGCTGTAGACATTGTGGTAAATGAAGGCAATCGTGATGATACTATCGTAGCCGCTAGTAGAGCAGGCTTTACTGGTATTGGTGTATACACTGGACATCTACATCTTGATCTTGCGGCTCGTAGAGGTTGGCAATCGGGATATAGTGGAGAGACACAAGCCAGTGTACAAGCCCTATTAGATAAGCATACAATTGATGGCTTTAAAAAGAAACGCTCTTAATACACTATAAATATATAACAGCATTATAGGAATTACAAATGGCAATTACACCAAGAACAAAAAATAAAGAGTTCTTTTCTGACTTTGGAGCAAATCTAGAGCAGATACCTGGTCGTGCTGATCTTGCTCGTAAAGTAAATGAGCAAGCAGTAAGAGACAGTATTAAGAATCTTATTATGACTGATCGTGGTGAACGCCTATTTCAACCAGACATTGGTTGTAATATAAGAGGGTCTCTATTTGAGAATATAGATCAAAACACAATTCTTATATTAAAAGAAAATATTAAATCAACACTTAGTACATATGAGCCTCGCTGTGATGTAAAAGATGTTATAGTCAATGGTAATGTTGACCGTAATGAAATCTCAGTACAAATTATATTCAGTGTAATAAATAGTGGTAGAGACTCAACACTTACAATCGATCTTAGTAGGGCAAGATAATGACAGATATATCACCAGTAACAAATCTTGATTTCAATGCAACCAAAGAAGAACTCAAGAAGTTTCTGAAAAATCAAGACAGATTTAAAGACTTCGACTACGAAGGCTCTAATATGAATGTACTATTAGATGTACTATCATATAACACTTTCTATAATAGCTATTACTATAATATGGCTATATCTGAAATGTTTCTTGATAGTGCTACTCAGCGTAATAGTATATTGTCTCATGCAAAAGAACTTAACTATCTTCCAATGAGTCGGCGTTCAGCAAGTGCAAAAGCCAATATTACAGTAACATACCCAAACAATCCAAACAACTACTTTATCATACCAGATGGTACGGCATTGATTGGTCGATGTGGTAATAAGACATATAATCTTCTTATGGATAAAGCATATACTGCTGTACGAAGTGATAGTGACCCCTCTATCTTTATTATCAATGATGTAGAGATATTTGAAGGTCGTCTGATTACTGAAACAGTGAATATTACAAATACAGTATTATCTAATCCAGACATTGATACACGAAGCCTTAAAATTACTGTGAATGGCGAGACTTACACTTATGCCTCTGATGTGTTTGGCGTAAAGTCTACTGATAAGAGATTCTATTTACAGCCCGAGAATGATGGGAAGTATTCTGTACAGTTTGGTCGAGACCGTTTTGGTGTTCAGCCCACTGTAACTGATTCTATTGTAGCGACCTATAGAGTAGCGTCTGGCGCTTCCGCTAACGGAATTGAATCATTGACTTTGGGCGCTTTTGGCGGCGCAAGTTCAATAGACATCGTAGTGACTCAGAATAGCGCAGGTGGTAGAGAAGCAGAAGACATTGAATCGATCAAGGCTTTTGCTCCAAAGGCGTCTCAAATACAAGAGAGAGCAATTACAAGAAGAGACTATGAGACTCTACTTCGTTCTCGTTTTCCTAACATTCAAGCGATTAGTGTATATGGTGGTGATGAAGTTGACCCACCACAGTTTGGTAAAGTAATTATCTCTGTTGATGTAGTTGGTGGTGAGGGTGTTGCTGACTATGAGATTGCTAACTTTAAGCAGTATCTATCTGACAAGACTCCACTTACGATTGAGCCTGTGTTTGTTGTTGCTAAGTTTATATTCGTGGACACAAACATTACAGTTACATATGATCCAAATAGCACTGTTAAGTCATCGGCACAGATACAGAGTGAAGTAGCAAATGCTGTTCTTGATTATCAGAATAGAAATCTTAATGACTTTAATAAGACATTCCGACAATCACGAGTTGCGGCTTATCTAGATGGTCTTGATGCTTCTATTGTATCGACTGATATTGTTGCTAGTCCAATCATTGAATATGTTCCAGACTTATTTGAACCAAGATCACCGGCATTTACATTTGGCGCACAACTTGTTAGACCTTATGTATTTGACGAGTCTCGTGGATTCTCTTCTTATAAGCCTGCTGTATCTTCTACTGAGTTTGTTATTAATAATACATCTGTGTCAGCAAAAGACGATGGTAATGGTAATATCATGCTTGTGACTTCTGGTGTTACAGAAGAGTCTGTATTTAACTCATCTGTAGGTACTATAAATTATGCTACGGGTGAAGTTAAACTAAACGATTTGATTGTAACAGCATTTGATGGACAAGCAATTAAGTTCTATGCAAACACTGTAAGAAAAGATATTCGCCCACCTAAGGATCGCATCATTGTAATTCGTGGTGAAGATGTAAAAGTAACAGTTAGACCAATGGAACAATAATCTATGTCATCAATTCGAGATAATATTTACTCTGACATTGCCAGTCAGTTTCCGACAGTATATAAAGAAAATAGTGAATTCTTTATAGCATTTGTCGAGGCGTATTATAAGTATCTCGATGAGAAGATGGATCGTGACATTCCAAAACTACGAGACATCGATACTACATTACCTGCATTCTTCATATACTATAAGAAGAAGTATCTTGCTGATCTTCCAATTAATACATCAGTTAATGTTCCATTTATCATTAAACATATTGATGATCTATACACACGAAAGGGTACAAAGGAATCGCTTGAGTTATTGTTCAAGATGTTCTTTAATGAAGAGATTAATGTATTCTATCCAGGTGGTAGCATACTAAAACCATCGAATACTATATGGGGCGGTGAAGAGTTTCTTGAGATGAAAGAAGTCTTTGATGTAGAAGGTTACCCAATACAAAGAGGTAACACAATCAAAGGTGATCTATCTGGAGCAGAAGCATTTGTTGACGATATCGTATTTGTTAACTTCTCGGGCTCACTCACCCCCATTCTTTATATGTCAAATCTTAAAGGTGTATTTGTAGGGGATGACTCGCTTGAAGTTATCTCTGCTACAAATGATGGAACAGAAACAATTATCAATGTTGGTAAACTTATTTCTGGGTCTATTTCTGACACCGAAGTATCTAAAGCAATTCGTCTTCCAAATCAAAGACATGGTGATAGAATTGATCTTGTCTCTAAGAGTTCAGGTGTTGGTGGTAAAGCCATTATTACAAAAGCGTCTGAAACACAAGTTGGTAGTATTGATTATGAAATCATTGATGGTGGATATGGTTATATCAAACCAAATACGACCGGCTTTAATGATCAGAGTGTTGAGATCAGTAATCAAGTAATTATTCTAAATGGCGAAGAAAGAACAGACATACAAAAGGGTAAGACCATTACATTCCCAGGTTCTACTATAGAATATGATGGAAGAGATGAGACACTAGCACAACAGTATAGTATTACGGGCAGTGGTGTTATTACTGAGTATAGACACCCGCTTTTGTTTATAGAAACAAAAACAGACCTTCCAGAATTTTTTAATCTTATGACTGAGTACTATCAAGCAAGTAATAGTCAAGGTCAGTTAGTTTTCAAAAACCTTCTCTTTGATAGTTTCGTAAACTCTTTTTGGGAAAAGGTTGGTAACGATGAAAACATGCTTAATATACCAGTCGAAAAATCAAAGTTTTTTAAGTTCTTGCAACAACCAGTAGAGCCAAGAGATAAGTATGGGCAAGGCTCTTACTCTAATTTTGTGGGCGCCCAAGAGAACTCAATGAATGATATAACGGCAATTGAAGAAAGTTTTCTTGGTATTAGTCAGGACATAAACTTAGCTGAAATTGACTTTTTTCAGACCTTCCAGAACAGTATCAATAACGGCATTGATGATGTAGAGTTTTATTCTGCGCCAACTGATCAAGACAATTGGTTAACACTTTCTCAATTTGGTGGTGTTAGTGAGGACCTGATAGCACAGCTAGAAAACGAAGCTGGCGATAGACTGCCAACAGTAGCACCTATTATAGATCATTTGACCTTTTCTTCGGGTATGGATAATGGTTATGTAGATGAACTACATAGTGGTCAAGTATACACCATTATACACCCCGGTAACATAATGACTGATGACGACTTTGCTAAAATTGGTGCATCGAGCAGTGTAGCAGGCACTGACTTTACATTCACTGATGCGAATTTAGGAAATCTGTCTCGTGGTAGTGATTTAAGTAAGTATGATGCTACATTCTCGGCGGCTAAACAATCTATATCTAAATTTCTAAAGTTCTTACAAGAAATTGATGTATTTCAGAATGTTACAATTGGTACAATACTAAGAAGACCAATCACTACAGTTCCAGAGTTAGTGTCTGCTGAGTACCCGTATGACGATCTTCCCGAAGGTTCGGCACATCCACTAGCAGGTCAACCAGATTACAGCGCATTTAATATTTACTATACACCTGCCCCTAATCTTGTAAAGGGTAGAACATATCATATTAGGAATATTGGCACTACCACATTTGCTGAGTGGACATCTGCATTTCCAGATTTATTAACAGCCACAGATACAGTGAACAGTACGCAAAAAGCATTTAATGTGCCAGTAATAACTAGCGATGGTAAACACCCGCTTCGTGATTATTTCATACAAGACCTAGGTGATAGTGATGCTGATGAGTGGACATTATTAGGTTGGAGAGCAAATCAAAATGGTGCTGGCGATACACCTGCTGTAGGTGATAGATATATTGCAAATGACGATCAGTTTAAACTTGAAATAACCGAGGCTTCTGCGGGTAGTCACTATATTGCTGGCGATGATTCTTACGATGCAACTGGTGTGATTTCTGAAAACAATCCAACCATTAAGATGCGTACTGGTGATACATTTACAATTAACAATGCCTTACATGCACAGCACCCTGTTGAGATTAGATTAGTTATAGAAAGCACTGAAGACGGTACTACTGGAGTTGCGGCAACAACAGGAGTTTCTGGTGCAGGTACTAATTCAGTATCGTTTACCCCGACCTCTGCAGGCACATATTATTATCAGTGTGAGAATCACGAAAATATGTATGGCGTAATTGAAGTATCCACTATAAGTGGAACCGGTAAAGTTATTAATATTACTAATCTCATTAATCAAACCGGAACTATTTTTAACTTTGAATATAGTGGAACACCAATAACTGGCACAGGCTACTGTGCTGATCATAGAAACATATATGCCGGAGATCCGGGCGATTCAACAACTCGTTATAGACACACTGGTGGTGGCTTGTTTGTAGACCCAGTAAGAGATGCATCAAACAATCCAATTAATACATTACCTAGTGGATTAACAAACACATCTTTCTTAGGTTTTCTTGATGGACACTATTTCCAACCAATTGATTGTCGATCTATTAGCCCGTATAACGCAACTTCGTCTTTTAGTATAACTGATGTCACTGACACAGAACTTGTAAGGCTTAATACCGATATTATTGGAGATCATTTTAAAGAAGTGTTGGAGTCGAGACTATCTTTTGATTCTACTAATGTCGATACTGCTAACAATAGACTTATAATTGAAAATCATCAACAAGCAGAAATAAAAAGTAAACATCAATTTACCGATGGAAATAATGGTGTGCCTGGTACGATAGTTGGATTAGACACTGATGACTTTGCTTATGTAAAGGTAATAGATGAAGATACGCTTGAGTTATACGAAACCAGATCAGGTAACGGCACCACATCATCGCCATATGTTTACAGCGACCAAGTTACATTCAGTTCAGCAACTGGTGGTGGATTTCAGCTTTATGCACAACAACCGAGTGCAGTTGCGACAGAGTTCTATGATCAGATATACAATACAAGCGGTAATTTAGGTGTTGAAAATATCGACACAACTTATGAAGACGCCTTTTCAGAAGTAACATTTACGATAGGTTCTGTTTCTAGTATCTTAGAAGACAACCCCGGTATAAACTATCAGAATGATGTCGGCGTTAGAATATTCAATGAGGTCATAGCGGGGTATGATTTAAAAGATTTGATTATTACATTCGATAACGCACCATTTACTTTACAGCCTAACGAGATAGTAACACAAACAATAAGATCGCCATACGAAGGACCTGTTACTGACACTGAGGCTGATTATGTAAATGGTGTTTTAGTAGACCCAGACGAATCAATTGGCGCATTGTTCGATAGAAGTGTCGATGTAAATGGTTTAAAGATTGCTGTTGGTCGTTCACGAGATAAATTTGGTAACTTAATTGTAACTAACTCAAATTTCGTTATACCCGATGAGTTTTCTTTGAAAGTTGCTAAAGTTGCAGAACTTATGGTAGACCCAACTGCATCTGGAATCAATACGCAAGCACAGAGAAAAATGATCGGTGTTATTAGAGGTGACTATGGAACGCCTCATGCAGATAAGCAGACTGCTTTGCAAATAATCTACTCGTCACCCGATTCTTATTTCAGTGACTTTACTGAAACGACTGGTGATGCGCCCGGTTTCGCTAATTACAATGGTTATGAAACTTTCTTAAATACTCATGCAGTTGAAGAATACCCGAATGGTTTTATTCGTTATCCATCTCAATCAATTGGAGATAGACAAATCGAAGAAGTCTTGGGTTCTCTAATAAGAATAATGCATCTACATGCTATACCTGGGGTTATTGATGGAAGCGATTCTGCAATAAACTTTGATCCAGTGGGTCTTAGTGAGCAATGGCAAACTACAGAACTATTCAAAGCAATGAAAGAAGCCATCGATGCAGATAAGTATATACCAACAGACGCAAATCTTGATCCATTAGGTAGTCCTGCTGATGCAAAAGTAGCACTAAAAGAGTATCTGTACTTTTTGAATTGGGGTATGTGGTCATTAAGTGAGTTCTGGGGTAGCAGTAAGACGGCAAATTGGACAGACGATATGCTAACTCCATCTGGAATAGAATCTAATAATCCATTGGGTTACGAATTGTTTAACAAATACATTAATCCAATTCTAAGTAGACCCAACTTTATACAGCTTCGATCTATTTTCCAAGATAACAATGCGGGTGTTTCTGGATATATAAACACACCAGTTACTTCATATCTGACTGCGAGTGAAGTACGAGACCTGCCAGCCTCTACACGACTCACAGTAGACTCGACATTCAACTACGAAGAAAGTGTCACATCATTCGAATTATTAGAAGAAAAGTATGATGTTAGAATGAAGTTCTTAAAGAGAGTGGGTACAGAGTTTTATTTCAGACCCGTTAGTTTCTTTGGTGTCGATCAGAATGCACCAATAACGATTAGAGCAGAAGATAGAAAAATCTTAACAATCAGAAAAGATCAAGAGTCTTTACCTATGGGTGCAAACGCACAAGTATTAGGGGCGGCAGAATATAGTACGGGTCAGGTTGAAGAGATTAAAGTCTTGCATACTGGGTATAAATATAAAGATGGAGAGATGGTTGATCTTGTTAATATAGAAGAAGACAGTCCAACATATAATCAAGTAGTTGCTACAGCAAAGATTTCTGCTAATGGTCAAGGTAGTACTGAGGGTAGATGGAAAGACACAAGTTCTTTCTTAAACGAGTCTTCTGCTATAGTTCATGATAATAACTATTATCAAGAATACTCTTATGATATATCTACAATGATTGATCCAGAAATATTTACACCCTTAGTTAAAGATGTTGTTGGTGTAGCAGGTACAAAAATGTTTCATACGCCTTTGATAAATAGTGAGAACAGCTTTGAAAGTAATGTGGATGTTGATATTGTAACATTTGATGTTGTTCTAGAGCCATTTATTGCAGAGGGTACTGGTTTTGTTGGTGATCCTACAGGCTCATTGGAAGCAGGCCCAGAGGGTAGTGAAGTTGGCTTACTTGTTACAGAAACTACTGGAGAACAATTAATTTCTGTTTCGACAGAAGAAGATGAGACTATTGTATAATGAGTACTCTTAGAATTACTACAGATGGAGACCCATACCCCGCAAAGGCTGGCATTGGCAGTACATCTGGTGTGCCTGTAAATAATGGAGAAGCTAGAAATTTTTCAAATCAAAATGCGATCAAAGATCAAGTTGACGAAAATGGCGCCCCGAAAGTATACAATATAGCATATCGTGGTGGTGGTGGAGGCTCTCTTAGAGATGGCGTGATTATAGCAGAGAGCCCAAACAAGCAAGAAATCGCTAACAATGAAATGGTTGGTATAGCGTTAAATGGTGTTGCAATCTATTCGCCGTGTGTGTCACAAATTACTACTGATATTGTTTCTGGTGATACTGAATCTTTCGCTGGGTTCAACTATAATCTACCAGAACTACAAGCATCAATCAGTGGTTTTGATGCTTGTGGTGGTTCTGTCGATGACGAAAATGGCGAATATAGATATAGAAGCGGGCGGTTCCTAGAAAACGGATTTGCAAATAATGAAAGGTTTTCAGATGCGAGTAAGTACTACGCAAGCAATCCATTTGGTGGTAGTGACTTTACCAGAACTGGTAATGACCCAGACGATGCGACCGTAACTCCAGGTCATTCGAAAATAGTTGGGTGGGCTTTAGATGGATTCCCGATATACGGCCCGTTTGCATACTCTAACCCAGTAGACCCCACTTCTGATATAGTGATTATGAGAACTGGATATGAAGTATTAGAGAGTCGTATAGTGTCTCCTACTGCACCAGACATCACTACATATCCTTTGGGTACATTTAAAGAAGACTGGGTTTATAATAACCAGAAAGCGAATAGAACATTGGATTTGTATAATGGTAGATTTTGCGTTACTCCAGAATTTAAAGACGGAACATATGCATATTTTTTAACATTTAGTGACGGGAGTACAAACCCGAGTAGTTTATCATCACCAAGAACTCCAGAATACCCGTACATTATTGGTAGAAGCACTAGACAGCAAAGAACTAGATAAAATTTGGAAATAATAAATGGCAAAAATTATAACAGAAAATTTTAAGATAGAAACAACGAACGAATTATATGGTAGTTTGAACGATCAAAACTATTATATAGTAGCGTCTACAACTTCTACAAAAGAAGAGTTTCAGTCTACACCCGCTATACAAAACACGCAAGTCTCTAAGAGGGACTTTATGCGTAGGGTTGTATTCGGTAGAAAAATTAGTACCGATAACGCAAGATACATGTTTTTAGAAAGACCTTGGGTAAAGGGTACTGTTTATGATCAGTATGACGATACTAAAGATGTCGAAAATCTTAATATGTTTGTATCTGTTAGAGAAGAGGGTAGCGGTAACTACTTGATATTTAAGTGTCTAGATAATAATAATGGCGCACAGTCTCAAGAGATAACTGGTACCGTTGACCCTAGCAACTATCAGATGGCTATTACTCAAGATGGTTATCGTTGGCAGTTTATGTTTAAAGTTTTGTTTTCTGAAGTATTAGATTTTAAAACTTCAGACAATCTACCATTACCTGTAATTTCAACTGGTAGTGGTGGCTATGGTGATGAGAAGGTTGTTGCCGCCGCTGAAGAAAACATTTCGAATATCTTATTAACAAATACTACTACCAATCAGTTTAATCAATATCTATTTGGAGAAGCCACAAGTACAGCAAACGCATCTGATGTTATTATAATTGACCCAGATAGTGCATCTCGTAGCGCATTTAGAAACATAACAGTATCTGTAACAGCAAAACCTGGTAGAACGATCTATTCTGCATTGGATGCATATAAAAATATGTATTTTAAGGCTGATGGAAAACTCTATGATGTTATTGCATCAGTATCTTCGCCTACAACAAACCAAATCACCCTTAGAATAAAAACTAGAGACATATTTTCGGCGCAACAAGTTTGTCAGCTACTTATTAAAGTTGCTGTGTCTAATAGCACACTTTCTGGTAAAACAGCAAAAGCGTATTTAGTTCTTGATGAATTTGGTACAGCAAAAAAAGTTGATTTTGAAACCAGAGGTACTGAGTATAAATTTGCAACTGCTGAAGTAATATACCCTCCTCTATTAAAAACTTCTGCTTCTGTTTTAAGCAACCCGACAACACTTCGTGCAATTGTCTCCCCTAGAGGTGGGCATGGTTCAGACCCGATTTCAGAAATGGCTATGAGTAAACTCTCTATTAATACAAGTTTTGTGGGTGGAGCAGTAAACGCACCAAACAGCAACGAGTATTCTATTGTCGGGCTGATTAAAAATCCAACATTTAGCGATGGTGTTAATGCAGATTCTTTTGACAATAGAACAGTTATAAGAGTATCTGGTGATCACATAAACCCTGCAGGCAATGTTTTAAATGGGGAAGATAGCACTCACACTGTTAGCACACTATTGACTGGAAATGCGGGCGGTGTTAATGATTACATAGAGCAATACATTAAAACTATAGACATACAACAAATTGTTGACGGTGTATCATATACTATAGTTGACCCCGGTAATATGAGTAGAAATGACTTCACTTCTATTGGTGCGCCAATTGAAAATATCGAGTCTGCACATGGATTTGTGTTTACTGCTAACATAGCCAATACTATTCTTGGTTCAGAAAAAACAGCATTAGTATCAACTGTTACAGATAAAGTAGATATTAACTCTGCAACATACGACTATTCTTTAGACATAATAACAGCAAGAATACACGAATTAGTATCTGATGGCTCAGATACTTTAATTAAAGTTGTTGATTATGACGGCGACTTTCAGCATAAATTCCAGAAAGGTATATTTTATGTTAAAGAAACCCCATCGTCTTCAGTCAGTATAAATAATAAAATAGCGGAAAGTATTACATATGGTCAGTATGAATCATATTCGGGCGATCTCTTACACTTTATAGATTTCACCCCTATACCAAGAGATCCTGGCAGAAACGAAACAGTAAAATTCACATTTGACTTTTAAGGAAAGAGTATAAAACATGGGTATCAACAAAGATTTAAATGTAGATCCGTACTACGATGACTTCGATGAATCAAAACAGTTTAATAGGGTTTTGTTTAAACCTGCTAGGGCTGTGCAAGCGAGAGAGTTGACTCAACTTCAAACTATTCTACAAAAGCAGGTAGAACGGTTTGGGTCAAATGTGTATAAAGAAGGTACAATTATAAGTGGTATCAATCTGACAACACGAGACGATATCAACTATGTTAAGCTAGATGATCAGGTGGGGTTTGATGACCCATCTCTTTTTAACGAAATTACTGATGAAGATGGTAGAACAAAAAGATATAAACTAGTCGGTAGGGATACTGGTCTAGAAGCAGAAATCATTTTAGGTTTAGGTGGGTTTGAAACACAGGCGCCAAATCTAAAAACATTCTTTATTAATTATCTTAAAAGTCAAATCCAAACTTCTGATTCTAATCTCGATATTAAAGAATTTGGTAGTGGTGAAAAACTAGAGATAAGAGACTGGAATGACAATCCAGTGAGTGTTGGTGGAGCAGGCACAACAGTTACTGTGAATGGTGGTGGAGCAGGCACTGATCATGTGGGTAAATCTTTTGGTATTTCTTGTGAAGAGGGCGTAATCTATCAAAAGGGTCATTTCATTTTTGTCGAAAAGCAATTTATTATTGTTACTCGATATAGTAATGTGGCAGGTCAATCAGCAACAGATTCAAATATAATCAATCCAATCTCTGTAGGTTTCACTATTGAAGAGAATGTTGTTGATTCTAATCAAGACTCTAGTCTACTTGATAATGCTTCTGGTTTTAATAATCACCAAGCGCCTGGTGCAGACAGACTTCAATTAGTTCCTAAATTGGTTTCATATGACAGCGATACCGCCCCAGACGAATTCTTTACTTTGATTAGATTTAGTGAGGGTAACCCAACCAGAGTTAGAGACTTTACTGAGTTTAGTACTCTAGGTGATGAGTTAGCCAGAAGAACATATGAAGAGTCTGGAAACTATGTCGTTGAGGGGTTAGACTCTGTACTACAAAAAGAAGATGGTCAAGTAGAAGTTAATGTTTCACCAGGTAAGGCTTATATTTATGGCAGAGAAGTCAGAAATGTAGCAAATACTCTTATAGATATCGACCCAGTTATTACTACCCAGTCTAACACAGACCAAAAAACATCATTTAGTTATGGTCAGTACATTAGGGTTGCATATAGTGGTAGTAACGATTCTAACTTTATTGATTTAAATTTTGATAAGACCGCCGCTGGTTCTCATCAGAGTTATGTTCTTCTGGGTAATAGTGGTGCGACCAAAATAGGCACATGCAATATTATAAGTGCTAGGCCAGATGTATCCACCGGGAACAATGAACTTAGACTTTTTGTATTTAATATAGTCAAGGTTCCGGTTCAAGCTGATGAGAACCTCACACACATAGCATTAAATACGACAAACCCAGCTAACTTTGACCCAGCAACTGCAACTAAAGTAGCGGTGATTCAAGAAGATGGTCAGGGTAGAATCTATGGCTCTAATCACTCTACTCTTATTTTCGATACTGGTAAGAATGGTCTTTCGTCTATCTCTGATACAGACTTGGTTCAAATTAGGCAGACTACTGCCACAGCAAATAGTTCAGGTGTATGTCGAATTCCACCAACAATTGATGGTCAGCCTATTGCCCAAAGTGCTTACACAATTGCAATTAAAGACAATGGTGGAGGCAATGCTCCAACACTACACCGAGTTACTAATGTAACTAACTATGTACCCACTGAAAACAATGATAATGGATTTAATGGAATCGATGTTACTCTTTCTGGCACAAGTGCCGAAGATGGCAACACATTTAGGATAATTTATCCGTTTTCGTTGACTAGAGATGTGCATCAAGATACTTTGGAAGAAAAAAGTTCTCGTTATGTTCAGTCAACTGTTAGTGGTGGCATCGTTCAACTGGGTGTCGCTAATGTTGTTAAGCTAGAAGCAGTATACTTGATAGATGGCGCATTCGATCAATCAGATAATTCGAATCAAAGTGATGTAACATCAGACTTCGTACTTGTAAACAATCAAAAAGATAATGTGTATGATTACTCTTATCTTAGACAAAAGAATAAGAGTCCTATTACCTCAGGCAGTAGTCTCCTAGTCAAGTACACTCATTTAGCACGAGATAATACAAATGGAAATGGTTATTTAACAGTAAATAGCTATCAAAACATTTCTACTACATTAAAACAAATTTTACCAGAGTATACAGGTAAAGACTTAAAATCGTATAATCTTTTTGAGTCTATAGATGCACGACCATATGTTCGTGATATGGTTACTCCAAGTCAATCTCTGTCGAATGCACAAACAGTTAGTAGTTCCGTTATAGATAACAAAGCCGACTTAGTTAGCGGTGGAAATTTACACTTGTTTGAAGAATCGCAAATTGCGTCATCGACATTTAGCTACTTCTTATCTAGAATAGATTCTGTTGTTTTAGATGAATATGGCAATACGCTATTAATTAAGGGTGGTGAAGCTGAAAGCCCAGTGCCACCAAAATTAGACAGACAATATGCTCTTGCAGATATTCTGATACCGGGTGGCTCAAACGAAATAAACGGCGACAATAGAATTAGAATAGAAGAGCGATCCAATAAAAACTACACAATGTTAGACATTGAACAACTTGAAGATAGACTGGATGACTTAACTGATATGGTTACTCTGTCAATGGCGGAAAGAGACATACAGAGTTTAATAATAACAGACACTGACGGAACAGAAAGATTTAAAAATGGTATTCTTGCAGACACATTTAAAGACTTAACTGGCGCAGACTTTACTGACCCAGAGTTCAATGCGTCTATTGATAAGTCTAAGTTTGTTGCACAGCCTGCTATTAAAGAGTTCCCTCTTGATCTGAAGATTGATTTTAGTAACACAGATAATGTTTCTGAAGATTTTGAAGAGTTAACAACACTATCATTTAATAGTGTAAAGAAAACAATCATAAATCAGCCATATGCAACAAATGTGCGAAACTGCGTGTCTAACTATTATAGTTATCAAGGTAGGGCATTTATACATCCTAAGTTTGTTTTCCATCGTGATGTTATAAAAAATCCTGTAGTTCATTTACAGACTGACATTGCTTCTAGTGTTCTGAATGCGGTTAAAAATATTCAGAAGTTTATCCCCCTGACTCGTACTACTAGAGGTAGACGAAGACAGACTGCTTCTTGGATTGATCGTGTACGCCGAATTAGAGGCGCACCAACTAGAGTTACAAACTTTGTCCAAAATATATCTACGACAAAACTGACTACTAAGATCAAAACACAAACTCAGCCTTTGGGCAACTTCATAACAGACTTTAGTATGAAGCCCTATCTAAAACAGCATGTAATCAGAATTGCTGTTAGTGGATTAAGACCAAACACTGTACATCACTTTTTCTTTGGTGGTAAAAATGTAGATGCTCATGTGAGGCAGTTTAGATATCCGTGGTACAGATTATATAGCAGATATTACAGAAGATATCATCGAAATGGTAGAATGCGTAGCAAAAGACATAGAATGGCTAGATATTTACCATATAGAAACTGGGCTGATTGGTACTTTGGGAGAAGAAGAGGTCGAAGAGGAAGATATGCTTACAGTACGACAACTGTTCGTACAGACAGTAGAGGCAACTTGCTTGCATTCTTCAGAGTGCCGGCAGGTAAATTCTTTGTTGGACAAAACAAGTTAGAAATATCTGATGTGTCTCAATATAGTTCTATTGAGTCTGGTGGTACTTCTTACGCTTGTCAAACTCACAGAGGGTATAACTTCTCTATCAGTAAGACTCAAATTAATAATACAACAAGAACTGTAGACTTTGACACCAGTACGACAGTTGTAAAAAGAGAGTTCCAAAGAAGAAGAAGAGACCCGATTGCACAAACATTTAAGATGAGGGCGGCTGATACTGGTAATGCCAACTTTGGTTATGTAAGCGACATTGATGTTTACTTTAGAAGAAAAGCGACCAATCAAGGCGTAACTCTACAGATAAGAGAGGCTCAAAATGGGTATCCAACATCTACGGTGTTACCAGAAGCAGAAGTGTATTTAGACCCGTCAGATGTTAGTGTCTCTACTTTGGGTACTGTACCCACTAAGTTTGAGTTTGATAATCCAATCAAACTGAAAGCAGATGTGGAGTATTGCTTTGTTATTATTCCAGATGGTAACTCGCCAGAGTATTTGATATACACATCCAAAGTCGGTAATCGCAGCCTTTCGAAGGGTAACACAGCAAGGTCTGTTTCTGTTACTAACGACTGGGGTGATGGTGTATTATTTACTTCTACCAACGACAGTACTTGGAAGTCTTATCAAGACGAAGATTTGAAGTTTAGCATTAACAGATATAGCTTCAATACAACTGGTTTTGCTGATCTCGTTCCTAACGATGTAGAGTTTTTAACTATTCGAGACAATAAAAAACTAACGAAAACAGATGGTACTGTAGGCCCAGAACTAATAAACTTTGAAGATGACGAGTCTGTATATGTTCTGAAAGATTGTAGCTTTAATGGTGAAGTTGGAGCAGATGGTGATTTAGATTCACCAGAAGTTATTACTGTTTCAAATAGTCAGTTAGCCTCTTTGACTGCTACTGGAAAAGGGTCTTTTAATGTTGGCGATTATATCATTATTCAAGAGATACAGGAAGATGATGCTACCGATGCTCCAAATAGAGTTCTTTCTCGAATAGAATCAATCGACAATACGACCTATGCAGACAACAATGAAACTGCTTTTAATGTAGACACGCCATACTATGAAATTGATGGTACAGAGACAGTTAGCGTAACTTTGGTTACTTCCGCTAAAGTGGAGTACTATGATCCAGAAAACCCAAGTACATTACATCTAACAGAAAGTTCTGCCAGAAGAGAGAACTATTTTAATGATAACCCAGTACATGGCTTTGGTGAATTTGAAGTAGGCACACTTTATCAGATCGTAACATTAGGTAATGGAACCCCTTCAGAAAATACTCTTAGTTGGAGAAGCGTCAGTGGTAACACTGGGTTACAGCCTGTTGTTGGAACTCAATTTACGGCGGTACGATCACAATCTCTAGAAGACTTTAACAACACCGGAGGCACGGCAAGACCACTTACTCAGGTTCTTATAGGCGCTAAAACTGGAGCAGAAGCAACCATTACTTCTTTAGATACTCAGGGTATCTCATATTTTCAACCACAGGTACAGGTTGACAATACACCGAAAACATCTTCTAAAGTAGATTTATATCAAAAGGTTGCTGGCGAACTTGTAGTAGATAAACCCATTACAGAAAATGATGACATTTATGTTACGGGTAACCCCAGAGTTATTGTGAGCAAAAGTAAACAAATAGAGAATGCGCCAGGGCAAGATGGAGATATTGTCGATGACTTTAGATTTAGGGTCACACTAGACAATGGTGGATTTGATGCAGTAAGTCCATCTTTAGATGATGACATGAGTAATCTGAATGTTTATGAGTTTGAAATTAACAATAGTATTTCATCGCCTGACTGTAATTACATCTCTAAAGAAGTTATACTTAACCCCGACATGCCTGCAGAGGGCCTTAAAGTTCTTCTTGAGGCGTACAGACCAATGGGCACAGCAATAGAAGTTTATGCTAGATTTGTTAAGAAAAATAATCTTGAAGAGAAGACTAATTGGATTGCACTCAACAATAAAAATTCCTTCCAATTCTCATCTGCAAGTAATGTAGAAGACTATAGAACATTTGAGTTTGATCTTGATGAAAGTGGCGAAACTGCATACTATGCTTTCCAGATTAAGATTAGCATGAGACATATGGCTCCGAATGAGTTAGACAACCCGGCCTTTTCTGGTATTGTGCCGAGCGCAAGTTTGTTCCCAACGATCTCTAGCTATAGAGCAGTGGCGGTAACATAATGAGCGAATCTTTTGTTCGATCTTCTAGCGGTTCAGGAGTTGTCAATGCTGATTTTGATGCGTATAGAAGAACTATTACCAAAAGAAAAGAAGATAAATATATAGAGGGATTAAAGCAGAGAATAGAGAAGCTAGAATCTGCAATGTCTAGATTAGAAAATACTGTTAAAGAGATAACGAAATGACTGCAAAGGCTGATTTACCACTAGTATCAAATCTTTCCACATTTGGACAATGGAAAGATTTAACAAATGATCTTAGAGGTGTGGCGCAAATAAGCGTCACAATGGGAGATAACGAAGTTAACAATGGGAATGTTGTTCTCAATGGTGACTTAACCTTGTCTGCGGCAAAGATATTTAAAGCAGACACGCTAAAGCCAACAGATAATGTCAACTTTTTACTTTTAGATAAAAATGACATTAGAGTTAAGGGCGAATCGGCAAAAGTATTTGTCAACTCTCTACAAGACTCCAGTACGAATGATACAGCGGCTACATTACAGTTTAGTAAGGGTGACTCTTATACAGAAACATTTTTTGTAAAAACAAATGCCGATCATACAGAATTGGAGATTGGTTCTGCTACCAAGTCTTTCAAAATAAATGGATCGACTGGTGTTATTACTTCAAGCAATGGCGCAAAAGTATCTTCTTCTATGATAGCAGATGCTCTTAATGGTATTGATCTTGGGCAGACCACAGCAGGTTTAGGTAAATTTACTAAACTAGAGTGTACTGGAACTGGTGGACATGGTGTTATTGACAATGTTGCCATCGGTACTAATACAGCATCGACAATCAAGGGCACTCAAATCAATATTGACCCAGAGATAAATGGAGATAGTTTAAGTACAGAACAGATCAATGCCCTAAGAGGCGATATTAATAACACAAGAATTGGTCAATCGTTACCACAGTCTGCATCATTTACAAGCGTTACTACAACCAATGGAGTTACTGGTAGTAATGGAGTTCTTGGATATGGAGATGTTGGTGACAGTAACGGCGACATAATTGTTGATGTTGATAACGCAACATTCAATGGTACTGCTACCCAAGTTAACCCCAATGCAGTTAGAACTGTTTTAGAAACTATTTACTCTGTAGGAAGCATATATATAACAACAGACAACAGGTCACCAGATGCAATAATGAACTGGCCTTCTTCTAATTGGGAAAGATATGGTCAGGGTAAAACTTTGCTTGGTTGGGATACAGGTAAAGCTATGGTTTCTCTAACTTATCAAAATTCGACTAACGACTATAAAATAGTTCTTCCAAATAGTTCGCATGGAATTAAAGAAACTGATACACTAGAAATTAATAAGCATTCTGGTCAAAACATTCAACAACACAACATTATTATTGCAGATGGTCATCAAGCTACAGTAAAATCTGTAGCGGGTGCAGAGATTGTAGTTGCACTAAATGGTAACCCTGTACCTTCTGGTGGAACATCATTTACAATTCCAAGTAACTCTTATGTAATACACAAGGGCTTTGGTACTGTAGGTAATTTGGGTGGGGAAGTTAGTACAGTATTAACAACTTCACAAATCCCTGATCATGTTCATGATAATAAAGCATGGCATGGTGAGCAGTTCTATCTATACAATGATGCTAACTCACCCACTTCACTACAGGGCACCAGCCGAGCGCAGGGTCCGCAAGGTAGTAGGGATGCTCATCTATACCAATACAGTGGTGGTGTGCATGGGTATGAAGATTCAAGTGGTGTTCATCAAGTAGATGTAGGAAAACCACATCAAAACTGTATGCCGTTTATTACGACATACATGTGGAAAAGAATTGCCGACTAACTCAATTATAAATATAGTATAGCATAATATCAAGGATAACAGGAAATGGCTAAAAAGTTTACCGAACTACTACCTATAGAAGCACTCACAAATGATGATATCATTGCGATTGTTGATGACGGCAGTAGCAACAGCAGAAAGATAACTGCCGAGCAGATATCGGACTATGTTTATAAAATTGAAGTCGTGGGCGACTCAACTAATCTTGCTTCTATTAAACAGGCTCTCAATGGTTCGAACAACACATCGAATGGGTTAAGGGCGTCACAGCTATTTCATCAGGGGTTATATAGAGACTCTTCTTACTTTCTAAACTACAATAATCTTGATGGTCGACCCGCTACAATCCTCAATAATGGACAGTTAGTAAACACAGAAAACTATACATCTCTCAAAACGGAAACGGGTGCCCAAAGAGCGTCTCTTCGTGTTAGAGATGCAAGTGGAAGTGGTGCTAGTCCCGCACAAGTAACCGCCGATCATATTGCGGCTGGGGTTATCAATCAGTTCTACACTGATACAAAAGTTAACGCTAGAATTGATGCTAAATTTGGTGATCTTTTTAATCAGTATAGTAGCACATTTGATGGCGGTAACACTCAAGATAGTTTAGAAGATGTCAAGGCTGAGTGGGTAACTGATACTAATAGTGCTACAACCTCTCAGATAATTAAAATAACAGACCCAGAAGAATTAACATTAAATGCTTACAAAGTTGGTCAAGTATTAAGAGTTTATGGTGGACATCGACCATTGACGGGTGTTCCAACAGTGGCATTGTCTTCGGCCCCTTCTGCCACAGTGAATGCAGAAAATGGCGCATTTATATTAAACCCTTCTGCCTCAAGCAAATTGACTTTAAAATACAAACTGGCATATTTTGATTTAAGAAATGGTAGAATCGGCCCCAGATCAACAACAGGCACTTTTGATATCACACTGACTACTCAAACAGAGACAACCACAGTTCAAGATATACGAAATGCGTTTAACACTTCAAATTTTGTTAGTTTTAATATTGATGGTGCGCCTTCAAATGTGGGCTTACTAGTCTATAGACAAGAAGGTGGCTCAGGTGCATTTGAACTTGTTTCTATAGCAGGCCCAAAGGACACAGGTAATAATTCTGGTTGGAGAGATTATTACAACTTTGACTTTACTGACTGGTCTGGTAAAAATCCAGACAATAATGCGTTTTTACCAGAACAAGATAAACTCATTGGTGGTAGAAGTGTAATACATTTTCCACAGCAACTTGCCGCAGGGTCCCTTAATGATGGCGTTACATATGTTGGGTGGTCAGATGTAAGTATTAAAACCGTAGGCGATAGAAATGCTGGCGGAGAATTTCGACTAGAAATTAACGAAGACGATGTTATAATTAATGGTACAGCAGATAAAACATGCTATTTGATGCATAACGATACCAATAAACTTCAAAGTGCTATAGACTCTAAAGCGGAGAAAAATCAGAGAAGTTTAAACTTAAACGCAAAAACATATAATGTATCTCACATAAGAATGCCAAGTAAATTTGGTTTGACTGGTGTGACCGGTATCACAAAGATTAAAAAGCTACCACACAGTGGCTTTATTAGCGGGACTGGATCATATGCCAATTATGCTATTCAGGGCGTAGCTTCTGGAGATGGGTTTGGTACTGAATTAATATCACTAATTGGTATAGATTTTGATGGAAATAATAGAAATCAATATCTTTTGGGAGAGGATAATACATTTATAGACTTTGGTGTGCAATCTACTGGTTGTTTAATTCAAAACTGTAGAATTAGAAATTTAGTTGGTGAGGGCATTAACGCATCTAGCCCAACAGAGTTTAAGTTGTTAACTTCTGAAATAGCAGATAGCGGGGTTACAGATAGACATGAATTTTCGCCATTAACAATTGATGATGGTATTAATACTATCGTTACTGGAAATATCATACAAAACTTTACAAACTTTATTGATGCATCTGTTACCAGACAGGGTGTTATTACTAATAATGTTATTAAAAACTTGACTGGTAATATTCAAGATGGTGAAGAAGAAACTGATCTTGGTTCGGCTATATTTACATATGGGTCTACTTTCTTACTTAGTAGCCCGAATGTATTGATGGGCCCGTCAAATGAATTTTTATCTGCGCCTGATATATTGAACTCTGAGTATGACGCTGTGAATATACTTAGAAGCAATTTGCAACAGCAGGCTAATTCTCCTGCAGGGTACTATACGAGTGACGAATTCGTTTATCAAGAAAATGGCACGGTCTTTGACTTATCTCAAGATAGTGTTAATGAAACTCAGGGTGGCACAGTTTTATACAGAACTAACCTAATAAGAAAATTGGGGAATGCGTCAAATTCAGCAGAAGAGGTATATGGAAACTTGGTGGGCCCGGGTGCTAGAGACATAAGAAATAATGAATTTTCTGCCCCACAAGTTCAAAACTTTGGATTGGTTCAAGACGAGACATATGAAATTGTAGATGTTGGTAATACTGACTGGTCTAGAATAGGGGCAATTGGAAACATAGCAGGGCAGTCATTTGTATATAATGGTCAACCACTTTATGCTTATGATGGAACAAATACTAACTCCACTCTTGCAACGACAGGTACATGCTCTCCTGGCTACGCTGTTGGATATGTTGATAGAGGTTTGACTCCAGTAACATTTGCCATTATTACAAATGGTGTTGTTGCTGGCGCAGATAATTCGTTAAATGGTCTTGTTGTTGGTGACAAAGTTTCAGTAGGGTTTAAACCTAACGGCGCAACTGGATCACCCGATGCTGTACCAGGCGTGTATGCGGTCACTGCTGTGAATGGTAACGGAACTGGGTTTACTGTAGAAAGTGGTGTGGGTGACGGAAATACAGCACACTTAACCATGCACAAAGTTGGTTTCCAACCAAGAATACAATTTAACAACATCTTAACAGATGTAGCTAGAGATAGAGGGCAGTTTAAGTTTGAAATAACTAACGCTGTACATGGCTCTTTAAACAGATTATTAACTGGCGCATATAGTGCGGGTGAACTTGATACTATATATAGTAGTCAGATAAGAGCAAGTGAATCAGATAGTTCAAGAATACATCCACCAAACTCATACCATGTTGGTGTGGCTTGGTCTGCAAATTATAGATATCATGTAGAGGCGGGGACATTTAGTACTACTGGCTCATGGGAATATGAATTAGCCGCACCTAATAATTTTGGACACAGAAATCTTGACTCTAACGGAAAAGATCATACTGGGTTTAATATGAACAGAACCACAGAAAACGACCCTCAAAATGCGGGCAGGGGCTATAGAGATTTCTATATTAAAATTGCGAACCCTAAGTATGTAACATTGGGCAAAAAGGTGTATATAGCTAAAACTGGCTTCAGTAGAGCGGACTTCAACAGTTATGGTATAATTGTTACCCTAGAACCAGATACAGCAACTACTACTGATATAGTAGTAAGATTTTTCGCTAAGGCGAACCCGTATGCGACTTCATCGACTGACGGTAGCTTCACATCAGGTTTATCTGGACCGGAAGCAGGAAAATTATCGATAATAGATGATTTTATATTATCGCAAGGACTTATTAAATAGGAAAAATAAATGTCAAGTATATCAAGTATCAACAGTAACTCGTCAGTAATTAATGTAGGTAGAACCACGCCGGTTTCACCTGGCTCCCAAACAGCAGACAAATCTATACCTGTTGTAATGGCTTCTGATCAATCTGCAATCCCAGTAGAAGAGCAAAACAAGGTACAATCTGAAGTTGCACTATCGCTTCTAGGTATTCCAAGAGCAGAAGTTGCACTAGGTATCTTTGCTGATGTAAACACTTATGATGTTAACCCGTCTGAGTGGTCGATGAAGCCAGCATATCATGTCAATGGTGATGGGGTTAAGCATCTACCCACAGAGGCGGGCGCACTTGTAGAAGCATCAAGAAACAAGACAGCAGTACTGACATCTAAGCGTTTCTTCAGATATCAACCTGGTCGTGTATCTGCGGCTACATTTGGTATTAAGAGTTCTGTATCTGTTGCAGACTTTGCAGAAAATCCAGTTATTCGTAAGTATGGTATTTACGATAAGTATGATGGTTATTATTGGGAAACTCGAAACAATGGTAAAGAAGACAACTTTGGTGTTGTAAGAAGAACACAGTCACTACAATATTCCCCAGTAAGTCCTTATGGTCTGGCAGGTATAACACCAAGACGAGGTGAAGATAATCTGGGCGATGAAAATGCGCCTACTATAGACAATAATCAATTAGATGATTATAGAATTGTTGGTCTTGGTGCGGCAGAGGGCTCTGAGGTTCTAGGCGACTTTATAAGTGATAGAAAAATATTGACAGAATTGCGTTACGAGTTCATAGACGCAGTTTTGGCTAGAGCGTTCGCAGATATTGGTAATGGTGGTAACTTAACAGCCACTAGTGTTACGATTCATAAAGGTACTACTACAGATGCGGCTGCCGCTCAAATTAGTCTGAATACAACATCAGGCTTTTATAATGATCTTGCATTTGCATATAATGAGTCCATAGGAAAACTCGGCTATTTGACTGGCGAGCAAATGGAAGCTAAATGTAAGCGTGACCTAGACTACTGGATTGGTAACTTCTTATTAGATTTAAAATGGGGTGGTACTGCACACACTAAATGGAATACAACAAACTTCGGTATAACAACTGGTACTTCAAATGGTACATGGCAAGTAGGGCAGTCAGTAGGTGTATTCCCAAATATCAGTCTATTCGAAGGTCCAATTCATGCGGCAATGTATGACGAACTTAACTCTGGTACTGGTGTTCTTGCGGCGGCTGGCTTGAGTGATGCGGCTGAAACTAAGTTAAAGAGTTTGGTTCAATCAGTAATTCAAGTAGCATTCCCTGTCAATGGAACAAATCCAACTGCATTTGTTCCACAAATTCCGACTTCTAGTGACTACGGCACACGAGGTGCATTAGACACATTCTATGATGTTAAGAGAAACTTTTGGTCATATTATGTAACTACGAAAAAAGCACCGATACCTTTAAGTCAAGTTCAGCCGAATAAAACTTACACAGTTCTTACTGGTGGTGGTTCAGGGCAAAATACTTACGGCGGAACTGATAGTGCTATAACTGATTTCCAAGCGGCATCGGCAGAATTTAATGCTCAAACATTAGCTGATAATGTGTACCCCGGTCGAGTTTTCTCTACAGTAGGCACTCTGCCAGGTACACCTACTGCGGGTGATGATGAAGCACAAGTGTTAGAACTTATTACTTATACTATGGCGGCGAAAGGCTCATCATCAAATTCTACCAGTACATCGGTTACCAGTAATGCGTTAAGATTGTTTGATAGCCTAACTCAAGCTGAAGTAGAACAAGTTATCAAAGATAAGTGTCAGCGTGATGTTGGCTATATCATCGATGGATATAAGAATGATCTGATTGGTGGTGGTGATGCAGAAACAACATATAACATGCATATGTTTTGCAGAGGTACTGGCATGTCAGTATACTCTCAAAGAAACTCTGACGGTTCATTAACTGAGCCAGATAGACACGGTGTTCTTAAAGGTATAATACAAAAAGACTTGACTTCTTTCGGCGCAGATACTGCACAAATTGCGAAACAAAATGATCTTGCTCAGAGAGTAGTTAATAACTTCACAAACGAAGACATTAAAACAATGTCTGTTGGTAATAGACCATTCCCAGGTAACTTGATCACTCTTCGTGATGGTCTTGTTCATGTTCATGCGGGTGTCTATGACCCGTCTCTACTTAAAGACGCTAAACCAACAAAGACAATAGCTACTAACACTGCTAATCAAGATGCTGGGTATGTAAACAGAGTGGCAACTCAATTTAAATTGACAGAAGGTAATGTTACTTTTGGTCAACATGTTAAAATTAGTTGGTCTGGTGGTGACGATGAAATTCAAATACAAGCCGCATCTCCAGAACTTGTTAAAATACACAAGGGAGAAGTGCTTCGAGTTAGAAGAGTACTTGGACCTAAGGGTAATGAGTTTACATTAGTAAAAGCTGATGGCACTAATTTCAATGAAACAGCTAAGAGTCACATTCCATTAACTGTAGCACTCACTGCGTCTAATATAACAGCAATGGGAACTATATTCATTGACACAACTGCTCCATTCATTTTCCCTAGAGACTATGACCTAGATTTAATTAGTTCTGTCGATGAAACATACACATCAGAAATAATGACGACAGCAGACAGCACTACAAACTATGCGAATGATGGTTCATCAGCAGGGTCAGGGCCAGCTTCTCAGAGAGTGTACAAACACTATGCGGCTGATGCTCAGTTGAATACTGGTTCGGCCCCAATAGGTGGTATGTTCCCATACATGTATGCATTTGAGGACAACTTATTAGACATAAATCTAGAAGAAAAACATTTAGGCTTTATTAATACAGCAATTAATACGACTAATAGCACTAATGTAGATATTATAAGAAGCCAAATCGATAATGTAAACTTTTATCCAGAATATGTAAACTGGATCAAGAATAATGTTAAGCCAGAGTACTGGGGCGTTTACGAGTATCGAGTGCCTCGCTCAAGATTTAGTCATGACCCTCTTGATGGTAAACTTTCTAGTGCTGAGGCTCTAGCCTATGGTGGTGAAAGAAGGGGTTCTAGATATAGAGTTTACAGTGATTTAGCTACGGGCCCGCAGGGGACTGCTAGACCTGGTGAGATTTATGCAAACTCAGAAGGTACACAAAGCAAACAAAATAGTCTGTACGAGTATGACTTCACTAAAGTAACGATGCTTAAAATTGAGTTCTCGTGGTATGGTGCGGTAGGTGCATTGTTCCTTGCGTATGTTCCAGTTGATAATGGCGAAGCGAGATGGGTACGAGTACATCACCTAAGAGCATCGAATCAGTTGAAGATTGCATCTCTTGGTAACGCAACACTACCAATCACTTACACAACTTATGGTGGTGGTAGTCTGTATTGTCTAGGTGATGGAGAAGATACTCTTAATCAACAGGGTTATGGAAACTTATCTCATCACATTGTTAAGTATGGTGCTTCATACTACATCGATGGTGGTGACCGTGGTACTGTTCGTCTATACAGTCACAACAACCAAGATACTGTTTCAGCTAGAGGTAAGAGATTTGCTGTAACTGGTAATGGTTCTTATGCTAACAACACTTCTATTGATGGTGAAAGTGCAAGTACGCCTTGCTTAAATGTTACAGAAACTCATACCATAGGCGCATTGAAAGTAGAAAGTAGCTTTGCTGTCAATGGTAGTAATGGTGTACTGAATGGTTTAACAACTGGTTCAGAGCCACAAGAAGGCGACTTTATCGTAGTTACTGGTAATCAAAATGATGGTGGTCAGTTCCCAGACGGCACATATAAAGTTGCGTCTTCTGGTAGCGGTACGATAACACTTCAGACAGCAGGTGGTGCCGCAATTAGTGGTGGATCGAATGATACCTCACCAACTGGAACATATACTCATACGAGATTGATAGACCCAATATTCTATATGGGCGCAAAAGTTAAAACAGATAGTCTTTTGGATCAAAATGTTAAAGTAGTTTGGGCAAAAACAACTAGTAATACTAACAAGGTCTTCTTATCGTCTGAATTGCAATCTCAGAGTAATATATCTCTACTTCCAGATAGAGCGGCGACAGTTTACGGCATCGAAACCAAAAAGTCTATCAAATCAACTCGTGAGGGTAATGTTGTTCGTAACAGAGTTCAGGTGTACCCAACCAAGATGTCGTCTGCTAATATTGGTGACGATACAGTAAGACTTCGCTTTAAGAAAACCCCAACATTCCAGACTGCTGTTGCGCCTACAGGCACATATCAGTTACAGGGTGATTATGCTATAACCAACACTAATGAACCACTTGTTGCTACTTCGGGCAGTGCAAATTTCCTTTTGAATAATCAAAGCACTTTTGGTTGGTTCAGAGGTCGTATTGTATCTGAAGCAGTCACTGTTTTTGGTAGACTATATAGAGAAGTAGATTCATATTATTTTGAGTTACTAGAGTCGTTTGAAGGCGAGATAACACTAATCAATGGTGGCTTCTTCATGCCAGACTACAAGTTCCAAGCAGACGGTGCAATTGTTGATTATGTCCCTGCGATTAGCACTAAATTTTCGGAAGAGAAAGAGGGGCTTAGTTCTGTAGAGATAGCATCTAATAGTGTTGTGCCAATTGCGGGTACTGGTATAAATGTTGCAACTACCTATCTTCGGGTTGGTACTGAGCAATTTGATTTAAGCCCATACTTCGATTATAATAAAGAGTATCTATCATTTCCTTTGACGGATATTGCAGATAGTTTATACTTTGCTGTTGACTCTGACACAGCAAGTACAAACACTGACGAAATTAGCTTGGGTGTAACATGGGAAGAGCAGTAGTTTATGGCAAAGCAAATAAAGATTGGATTCGACAAAACGCCGGCTCCAATCACAAAGCAGTTTATACAACTTATAGACATAGAAGGTACGCCATTATTTGATGATGCGGGCAATCCTCTGATGACTGAGGAAAATGCCGCCCTTACATCACTAACAATATCGGAAAATTCACTACCTGTTCATGTTAATAACAACACCGCCATCCCAAATGGCGGTGAGGCTATACCTATTATAGAGCAGTTTAAAGAAACTTCTCAGGTTAGTTCTTCATTACTGGGTGTCCCTAGAGCAGAGACACAGCTTTCTCTTTTTTCTGATGTTGCTACATACGGTCTAGACACCGAGAACTGGGATGCGAGTGATATATACAGAAGTCATAGCAACGACCCATATCAATGGTATCAAAAGAAGCATCCAATTCATGGTAGAAGATCGAATGTAAGATTCTATGAGGGGTCTGATGAGCAAGCACTATATCTAAGAGCGTTCCCTAGCCAATACGCATATCCAGAAGGCACTAAAGAGCAAAAGAGAGAGTTTCCATCCAATCAGTTCATGAAATACATGAAATTTATTGCTATGGGTAGATATTTTTACAACTATTTCTTACCAATAAACAAAACCTTTGCTGAAACAAACTTCTTGACCGCAACTGATGCCAGTATAATTAAACAAGGCCCAGATGAAGAAGTGGTTAACGCATATCAATTTCCAAGTGGAGAAGCAACAGTACAATGGGAAAATAGTAACGAATGGTTTGATGTAAAGTATGGGCATGTAGATATACAAGAGTCTTTTGATGCAATCGAAAGATGGACAGCATTCTACGACAAAATAAATCTTAGCACAGACGAATACCCAGCTTTCCCAGAGTCTTATATAGAAAACTTTCAAGAAGAGATAAGAGATGCGGCCAGACTGAACGGCTTCAAGGCTATACCTGATTATGTGAAAATAAGACAACACCTGTCTAGTGAAGACACTCGACCTGGCGGCGGTTCAAGCGAAACTCTCTATGGCATACTTCAGAGTAAAAGATCGTTTAGATATCAGCCGGGTCGTTCTAGTGGCTTTACTTTTGGCGCAAGAATGGTTGCTGGCGACCCAACATCACAGGCTCAAATTGCAGAGTGGGGTTGCTCAAATAGTACTGACGAATATATGTTCCAATTAAAGGGTAGTCAGTTTAATATCATAAGAAGAAGTACTGTTCGTATGCCAGATGAACTTCTCACTAGACAGGGCTTATCTGTAAATGATCAAAAATCTACTAAAGTAACTCAATATGGTATTGGTAACGAAAGTCGTCTTTGGGAAACAGTAATTAGAAGAGATAAGTTTAATGGAGACAGACTCTTAGGTGATGGACCTTCTGGCTATATATTGTCATTTGAAGATGTTACGATGTATAAAGTTGAGTTCTCTTGGTACGGTGCAATTGGTGCTAAGTTTTACGCATATATTCCAGTAGAAAATGATGAAGCAA
>Ga0181397_1000111_pt1 | contig 29845 bp, 46 predicted proteins | sample 20SPOviralmetaG_FD_130126 | JGI IMG/M metagenome (GOLD analysis project Ga0181397, IMG submission 130126) | Marine viral communities from the oligotrophic San Pedro Time Series (SPOT) site, San Pedro Channel, CA, USA - 20 SPOT_SRF_2011-02-23 | ecosystem: Environmental > Aquatic > Marine > Strait...
TAAAATCAACTGAAGTAGCTGTTCCGTTATAAGAGCCACTTTCATCCGTAGCATCTGCCATTTTATAATAAGCAATACAAGATGAATCGCCTAATATTTGTAATGTGTCAGTAGTACAAGCACTACCGCCACCTGTTGGCGCACCTGCTATTAATCTTTTATTTATAGCCATAGTTTATTCTTTTTCTATAACGACAGGGAAAAATTTAAATGTGTATTTTAATAATGCTTCGGCAGTTGTTAAAGCGTTTACCTCTGCTATTAATTCATCTGCTCTACTTAATATTTCTAATCTATCACCTACTATATCACTTGGAATAGTTACGTCCCTTTCTGCCTTTCTGATTACATACCAGTCAGTTGGACTTAACAACCTACCTGCTTCAGCATTTATACTTTCTATAAATTGTGCTTTTAGCTTGTCTTTATCGTGGATAGGTTTTGTAGTTACATTATAAGTTGGCTCTCCATCTGCATCTAAAACTGCTTTGCCATCTTCATCAACTATTGGCTCTTTGTGTTCGTAAGTACCTTCTACATCTTTTTTAACTACTGAATAAGTGAAAATCTTTTTCTTACTATTCCACTTAATTTCTGATAGTCCTTCAGTTACTTTGTCGTGTTCTGGAATTACTACATCATAAAAACCAAATACAGTTGCATCTTCAGTTTTTCTAAAATTTAGGTGCAATCCGTTTTCATCTTTCCATTCTAAAGGAAGCCGCCCATAAGTTACTATTTGTCCGTTATCTTTATTTATTCTTGCTTTCATATTATTTTTTTATGGAGTTGTGTCAGATGCGTAAGTTGCTATTGAATAGTGATATTTTTTAGAACCACTAGAATCGTCCGTACATACTATTTGAATTAAATTATCACCACTTCCGTCATAGTTTGTAGAACCTACCTTGTTAAAAGTAGATCCGCTCTCTGCAAAAGTCAAGGCAAAATTTCCTGTAATTATTAAATCTATTACTTGTCCTTGTTTTGCATTAGAAAAAGTTAATGTAGCTGCCCCACTTGCTGATGCTGTAAAAGTTGTAGCTGTGCTAAAATCTAATGCAAAAGAAGTTCCACTACCTAAAGCTGATAGCGCTGTATATCTGTCCTCTAATACGTCATGTGTTACTTTTGTTATTGCCATTTTTTATTTTTTACAAATTTAAGATAATTTTATGTGAGTTACTTCTATGTTATTAGTTCCTGTTTGTGGCGCAGTTGTAAATGTCAAAGTTGTTCCACTTGTCGAATAGTTTGCTTTTGCTTGATAAACTCCATCAATATAAATTTGAAGATTATTTTTATTAGCTGGTTCAGTTGTTAGTGTAAAAGTTGTATCTGATCCATCTCCATTAAATGTATCTACTTCTATACTAGGTGTCCCTCCTATAGCTACTGCATGAGTGACCTCAATATTTCCAGTTCCAGCTGCTGGAGCTGTACTAAAAGTCAAAGTCGTTCCGCTTGTAGAATAATTACTTTTTGACTGATAAACTCCATTTATATATACTTGTAAATTGTTTTCATTTACTATAGTGTTTGATAATGTAAAAGCAGTTGTCGAATTATTACCATTAAAAGTTTCTACATTTATTGTAGTAGCTCCGCCACCACTAGAAGCAATCCAGGTAAAACCACTAGAAGCGCTATCATAACTTAAAACATAGTTATCAGTTGGCGAATTAGTAGCGTTTAAATGCTCCTCATCTATACTTCCAGCAGCATAATGCTCTGAATCTATAGAGTCATCAGCAATATTACTACCATCTACTTTATCAGATCCTATAGCTGTAACACCGCTAGAATTAATAGTAATATCTCCAGACATTGCTACATCTGTAAAATCAGTTCCATCTGATATTAAAACAGTGCCAGCCACTGAAGCATTTAGATTATCATCAAATTGCGCTATTTTTGGCGCAGTAACTGCATCGCTTTGCAATGCGCCTGTATCTACTAAATTAGATAAATCAGCGCTAATAGTTACGCCTGTTATACTAATTCCAGTTCCAGCGCTTACAGTATCCTGTTTACTGTCTATCTGGGTTTGTATAGCAGATGAAACACCACTAACATACCCCAACTCAGTTGATGTAGTAGCTGAAACAGCAATTTTACCAGATGAATTAGATATAACCGCCTTTGATGCTGTAAGATCAGCGCCAGTTATTGTAGTAGCTGCGCCTGTTATAGTATTTTCTTTTGCGTCTATTTGCGTTTGTATAGCTGAAGTGACTCCACTAACATAACCTAGCTCAGTGTCAGAAGTTGTACTAACTGCTACCTTTCCAGAAGAGTTGGAAATAACTGCTTTTGAAGCTGTTAAATTTGCACCAGTTATAGTAGTGGCTGCGCCTGTTATAGTATCCTCTTTGTCGTTTATCAAATTGGTTATTGTAGTGCTAAAATTAGCATCATCATTTAACGCTGCAGCTATTTCGTTTAAGGTGTCTAAAGCACCAGGAGCTGAATCTATTAGGTTTGTGACCTGGGTATTTACATACGTTTCAGAAGCTATTTGCTTAAACCCTGTATCAAAATATTCTAATTTAGATAAAGTACTATTATATCTTATTAAACCAGCTGATCCTGTAGGTCTATTGGCATTAGTTCCTGTAGGTAATGCTATTCCATCACTTTTAGATGATACATCTAAAGAGTATGTAGCTCCAGCTCCAATACCTACTACGCCATCTGTATCTATAAATAACCCAAAGTCATTCCCATCTCCATCTGATAGCTGTTTGGCGCTAGATCCAGCTTCGGTATTATCAGTAACTTTTACTAGAGATTTATAAGTATCTTTTATCTTTTTACCAGTGAGCGTTGTACCCATATTTTATTTTTTACAAATTTACTAATTTTTACTCATCCCATTCTGAGTTTAAGATATTCCAATTTATGTTTTTAAAATCCCAAAGCTCATCAGTGAATTTTTTAATTATAGTCCTTATTTTAGTTACGCTTTTTAACCTGCTTGCATTGTTGTTTGAGTTTCCTAAAGCCATTTTATCTATGTAAATAACAAATAACAATACCGCCACTTATAGAAACATTGGTAAAATCTCCATATATTATATGACCTTCTTTAAAATCTAAACTTGTTATGGAACTATCTCCAGAGCTTATATTAGAAGTCAGTGTTAAAACTGAATCCTTTAAACAGTGAATGGTACAAAAATTTTCTCCTGCAGCTGTAGACGTAGTAGCATCTTCATCCAATAATCTAAAACCGAAATCACCAAATGACAATCTATGATAGTGATTTGCACTATAAAGCTGTTTAGTACCTGCCATACTTTTTTAATTTTTACCTTGTCCTTTATACTTTTTTTTATACCCCTTGCTTCCTTTTGTCCTACTAGCATTTTTACTATGTATGCCAGGTCTTTTTTTCTTTGATTTTTTTCTATAATTATATGTAATATTTTTAGCCACTATTTAGTTTTGTCTTTTAGTTTCTCAAAAGTTCTTAAACCTCCAAGTCCGAGCATACCCATTAAAACAGTAAAAAGAGAATTAGTGTCAAATTCAACTGGCTCAATATCGGTATAAGCTATAAGTAATGGCATTACTATATAATGAAAACCAAAAGCAGCTGCGCAAATCCAGCCGACCATTGGTCTCCAGCCACTTACAAATATATTACGATTCTGCGCCTCAACTTTATTAATCTCTGCCTGCAGCTCTATAAGACGCTGCGGATCTAATTCCTTACCTTTTATAGCTTCTCTAATATCTAAAGCTAATCCTCCTATATTAGAACGACCAGATTCGCTTTTTCCTAAAAGTGATAATAACATTTTAAGCATATAACTCGTATGTAGTTTTTTTACCTTTTTTTATAGCTTTTAATACTCTATTTCTATTACCATTCACTCCTACATAAGAAATATGAATCCAATTTGGCTCATCATCATCTCCATGTTCCCAGATAAGCTGGTCAAAATCTAAATTATCCTTTATATAATGAAATAACTCTGCATTAGTTTTATCACCCATAGCATCAATGTCAATAGCTTGACCTTTAGTGTGTTGACTTGTAGATCCATTTGATCCTATAGCTTCACAAAGCTCTGGCGATCTATAAAAGCTATTTACTTTTATTGGCTCTGATGCCCATTCTCTAAGCGGTTCAAATACATTTTTTGCTAGTTTTTTCATATTTTGTATAGCCGATTCATCTGGAATATTTTCTATTTCTTTTTTCTTTGCTGTCGCTGACCTTATCGCCTCCCCCCAGCTTATATGTTTGCTTATATATCTCATTTTAATTTATTTATGATGTTTTTTGTACCCTATTTTCAAGCGTTATTATCGCTTTATAAAATGTTTTATCCTGGTCTACATCTTCTAAGTATCTAATCTTATCTATAGTGCTAGTATAGACATTAAAATTATTGGCGCTTAGATCAAAATAGCCACTAGATCTAGTCCTAATTATATTTACTATGCTTGAAGCTATTTGATTTGCTTGTAGCTCTCCTCCAGTATCACCTACAAAAGAAGTAACTACATCAATCCTAGTAGTACAAATAACATTAAATGAAGTTTGATTTTCATCTATCTCCTCAGTATCTACAGAATATACCTTTATAAATGGCTCTGAAGCGTTTTGCGGCACTTTATTGTATACAGGCACTTGACTGCTGTCTACTGTAATTGCACCAGTTAGAAGTGTTATAATCTTCTGTCTTATAAAATGTATAGCTTCATTCATTTAGTAATTTTTTTATTCTTTTATCTATACTGTCAATCATTTCCCTAATACCTTTATTTACATTAGGATAGAAAAAAGGTATAACTCCTCCCCTTCTAGGTTTACCTCCGCCAAATTCTACATATCCAGAATAGGGCGCATCAGATCTGATTTCTGCTTTTTTATTATTTACTACTGCTTTTATATTTCGTTTTAGATTACCAGTTTTAAATGGCGCATCATCTTTTATATCTTTAGCCATAAATAAAGCACCTTTACCTATTTCAGTATGCAAAACATTTTTATCTATGCTTCTTAATTTTTCAAAGCGAAATTGTAACCTTTTTAAATCTTTTTTATTAAGCTGCATTTAATCTCTTTTTGTTGCTGATATTTTAACAAATTTATTTTTAAACCCTTCAAAAATACCTGTTATTCTATAATCTCCAGCTTTACTTTGAATTTTTAAAATAGTAGATTCATTTATACTATTAGCATCAAAAGTTTTATCTCTTATAATAATATCAATATCTAAGTATCTACCTCTGGTATATTCATTAGTTTGTATGTCTCCTTTAACCTCTCTAACATATGCCCATATTGTTGCAGCTACGCTAGCTGTAGATGTAAAGCCACCAAATCCATCGGCTGTTTTGCTTAGAGTTTTAATTTCTACTCTAGTGTCTAATTTGCCAGCATCCATTAAATAAAAGCATTTTTATAAGGAGCTAAAATATGCTCTACATTAGTAGGAATCTCAACAAAAGAAACTCCCTGCATTACTATAAAGTCAGCTCTATTATCGTATATACTTGAAACAAACTGCAAAATAGCTTGCTGTAAAAGCGCATCATCTAAACCAGCTGTAGTATATGTTACTATAATTTCTTTATTTGTACCTAAATTATCAAGCTCAATAATATCCTCATTTATTCCATAAGTAGTATAGCTAGAACTAACACCTTCTACAGTTACTGAGGCAATGCTGGCGATAGGTGAAAATGGTATTTCAAACCTGCTGCTGGCTTTTTCTAAATAATATTTTCTGGTTTTTGCTACAATGTCTTTACCTATATAATTCTCGCACCAGATGCGTGCTTGCTTTATCATATTACCTAGCAGCGCATCATCATCGCTAGTATCTATTCTGATAAAGTTTTTAGCATCAGATACTGTAACTATCTCTGATCCAGTAGTAGCTGTTATTTTAGCTTGAGGCATTATTTCTTGGATTTAGTGATTCTTTTTTTTGGAGTTTTAGCTTCTTTAGTTTCTTTAGCTGCCTTCTCTTCTTTATATTCTATACCTATTCCCTTTTGGATATAGTGTCTAGCTACTTTAGAATCTAGTGTAATTATTTCTCCTTCTTTGCGCCATCCAGTACTAGAATAGACATCTTTAATAATTTTGATTTTCATATTTTATTATTTAAAGCAAAGATAAAAAAAAAGCGCCACCTAGTAGGAAGCGCCTTTCAAATCAAACAAACTATGAACGAAAAAATTCTATTCAAATGCAAAGTTATTAAAATATTTTTTATTCTTGCCAGTTAGTGAAACTCTAATTGACTGCATTTCTCCATTATTTTTAAAAACAAACCAGCCGCTAAAAAACTCGCTCCAAACAGCAAAGTAGTCAATTTTTTCTTTAGAGTAGTAGCGCTTATTGTTTTGCAATGGAATATGTACACTATTATGTCTATCATTATCTGGCGTTTTAATTGATGATTTTATCTGGAGTTTTAAAAGATTTTTCCCAGTGTCTACAATACAGTCGTAAAGAGAGGAATCCATTAATGGCATAGAAACCTGGTAACCTCGTTTCATGCACTCAGTAGCAAATAAATACTCTGCTAAGCATCCTCTCTGATTGTTATCCACGAAATCAAAGCTACAAAAAAAACCCTAGACAGTATTTCGCCCAGGGTTTTTAACTAAAAACAAATGAAAAAAATCACAACATGAATGCATCAAAGCATTGTGAACTGCAAATATCATCGCCATAGCTAGGTTTATCACAAACCCTGCAATAACCCCCCTCATAATCATCTGGAGGAGTGTAACCACTAGCTATATAATTATTTTTTATAAAAGTCATTTTATCTATTCTTTATCGCTTCTAATCTGTTTGATATGTCCATTATCTTATCACTAAGATAGTAATAATCCGCTGGAGTCATTTTACCTGTAATATTCTGAATACTATTAAGATAAAATTCTTGAGGATCAATTTCTCTATTATGAATACTAGGTTTATTCTTTGCCATATCTAATCATAATAAACGCTAAAATATACATAGCTAAAGCATCCCATGCTGCCTGGTATCTAATGCCCAGGGATGTACCCCAGGCAAAAAATCCCAGTATTAAAGCAGATCTAACCTTTTGCTGCAAATCCACATTAACTAAATTTAATAATTAACCATAATTCTAAAGCTCCATACATACTTGCAAAAGCAATTAAATTTAATAGCAAACCCTGTAATAATATCCTGGGTTTAAACATTTCTGATAAAACTATATATTCATCAGATTTTTTGAATTTTTGAATCTTATTTTTCATATTTAATAATGTTTGTTTCCTCGAAATTACAAATTAATTTGGAAATTCCAAATATATGAGGAAAGTTATTTCTAGACAATAAAAAAAGGGTATCCTAAAAAAAGACACCCTTTTAATCAAATTTAGCATTATGCTAATCTACTCTATATAGCTTCTTATGAAGTTTCTAAAGCAGTTTTAGCAGTGCTAAACGTACCTTGAACAATAGCGTTTGGCTGATAATTAGTCAAAGCTACTCTTTCCATTGCACGAACAGTCACAAAGTTTTTCTGGAAGTTATCGCTATCTTCTCTAGAAAACTCTACAGCTAGATTCTCACGAATCCAAAGCTGAGTCGCTTGACGTAAATTACCTACTAAAAACTTCCCATTAGGTACAGCAGTATTTACTGTAACAGGAACTCCATTGATTGTTGGCTGAATACCGCTGAAAATCTGATTTCTCAAATATTCATTTGCAGTAGATTTCAGTAAAATCATTTTATGAAGATCAGTTGGATTTAATAAAATGCTATCAGCTTGATAGTTTAATAAACCTAATTGATTTAGAGCTACTACTAATACATCAAATTCATTAGCTGATTCTATCGCGTGATAAAATAAACCTCCAGCAGATGTAGTGAAAGCAGTTCCATCAGTAAATAAACCATCTAAATTTGGAGATGATCCGTCACCATTAAGGATTTCAGTATCCTCTACAGAAAGTACTTTTTCAGGTACTCTAGCAGATAGATAAGAAGTTAGCTGTTTTACATCATCAAGCATTTCTCCAGTTATTCTCATGTAAGTACCGATTTTCTCGACATTTACAGAAGTTGCAACTAGATTAAAATCTGACTGACCAAATGCAGCAGCTTCAGCAGTTGCAGCAGCGTTATCACTATAAGCAGATTCTTTTGGGAATCTAATAGTTTGCGCATCAGTAGAACCTTGAGGAATTAAAGAGCGGATGTGAGTTGATCTACTAGGATCAAACTTAATTGCATCTACTACAGTTTCTCCAGCTACTACTCCAGTAATATCAGCTCCTATAGACATATCAGCTTTCACCTCAAATCTAGCAGCGTTAGAATTACCTTTAGTCATTGCTTCGATAGCACCTTCATTTAATGCGCCTTCGATAGCTGACTTAAATGATTGCTGAGAAGCGCCAGAAAGTGTTTTCTTAGCAGCTAGCTCCATTTCATCCATTCTCTTATTAAGAGCATCATTTTTCTCTACATATTGTGTAGTTAAATTATCAATCTCTGATTTAAGAGATGATTCCATTTCACCTTTGGCGTTATCTTTTGCCTGGTTAAATGCTTTCTCGATTCTTTCGTCAACAATGTTGCCAATTTGATCGAGTTCTTTTTTTACATTATCCTCCATTATTATTTTTTTAGAGTGTTAAACAAATAATTATAAATATCGCTATTGTCTGCTTTTACCTCGATCGGCTCAGTGACTTGTATATCAGTCGGCTGAGTGACATTAACATAAATAGATTTTAGCTTTAATATTTCCGCCTCTAAGGCGTATCCCAGATCATCAGAGATTTCTCCCTTTCTGATTAATTGAGCGAGTTTATCGAATCTTTTAGCAATTTTTTCTGGATCTACGTTTCCTTTTACATCCATAATCATTGCCTGGTCGTTTGCTGCAAGTGTTACAGCTGAGATCTCAAACAGTTTCACCTCATTTAAGTGACGATACCCATCAGATCCCATTTCTTTTTGTAATGGCAAAATCCCTACAGAATTTTCAGTAATAACTCCAGCTTTCATTAATTCGACTACATCTTTACCTAATTGTGTTTTAGGTATATGCGCCTCAAATATTAAACCTTTGTCATCCTCTTCGAGATTTACCATTTTCCCCAGTGGCTTATCCATATCGTGCTGATATAAATATTTAACCCTTCTGGCGTTTTCTTGTATTGTTTTTTTGTATGCTCCCTTATTAATTACATCTCCATCGCTGTCGACATTACCAAAAACAGATCCATATCCCTTGACAACTCCAGCAGAAGTGTCTGCATCTAGCAGCTCTCCTATCTGAGTTGATTTATAAATGATTGTATTCATATTGCAAATATATTAATTCTAAAATTTATCGTAATTATCGCCTGGTTTATGTAAACCTCCGCCATATGGTTCTACTATAATAGTAAAACCTTCTGGAAACTCATCAAACTCATTATCTAAGTTAATTTTTTGATTTTTATTCATTGATTTATTATTTCTTTTTTTCCAATACCTTTTCATCATCTCAGCTACATCCTTAGATATTTGTCTAGGATTTTCTGAGTTATAAAATTCAGCTAATGATTCAGCTATAAATTCTTTTTCATTATAGCTGCCATACTCAGACAAGTTGTTTTTAACATATGCATTTGCTTTAAATGGTTTAGAAAGCGAATTTGATATATAGTCCTCCCCTTTGCCTCTAGTCCTTTCATAATATTTTATAAACTCTGGCTCTTTAAAAAACTGTATTTGATCATCTAAAGCGTGTCCAATTTCATGTATAGAAGTATGTTTAAATGTATTTGTCTCACTTCCTTTTGACCACCATTCAAGCTGCCTCATTTTTTTTCCTTCATCTACTGCTTTGTTAAAACCTCTTTTAGAGTAATTATTTTTTGAAACTATACCTCTATACTTTGATAAATTAACATCAATACCATAAGCGCCCCATTTAAAGTTTTTCCCAGAATGAAATGCAGCTGTAGCATTTGATGTCTGTATATGTAAAATTTTCCTTAATCTCTTTATAAGAGATTTATCATATCTATCAACACCATAAAATTCTGACATTTTTTTGTAATATCGTGACTTTTTTATCTGGATCATTACATCATCCAAAACAGCTTGTCTGTATTTTGGTAAAGTTGCTAAGGTTTCAACTTTTAATCCTGGGAACTCAGATTGCATTTTACGAATGCTATTTACAAAATCATTAGCTATTCTTTGATCCATTCCTTTTAAATCTGTAAATTTACCGCCTAAATTATTTGCAAAGTAATCCTCTGCCTCTTTAATACTTTTAAATGCTATATCATCAGCTTTTTCTGTTACCTCCTCGACCACTTCTCTTACTGGCTTTAATATACTTAGAGAGCTACCAGTTGGCGGCTTTGGAGGTTTAGTTCCAGGCAGAGTTCCTGGAGTTGGCACTCCAAATCCTTCTATAGTTCCTGCAGCTTGAGCATCTGGTTTAGGAAATGGCGCAGTTGAGCATCTGCAATTAACTACATTTTTAGCACTTCCTGCTGGATCTCCAGGATTAAATAATAATTCCCCCCCTACCTTAAATCTTCCTTTAAAATCTACTATTTGCCCATCAGCAGCTCTATGCGCTGGTCTTTCTCTGCCATCTAAAGCGGTCATCCATTCCTTTTGCAAATTGTCTTGACCAAACATATCTGTAGCGCTTTGAAGTGTCGCAAAGTTTGCAGCGTTTGTAGCTTCAGTTCTCACTAATCTCTCTGCCTGGCTCTTAGAATATTGTCCGAACTTCTGGCGTAATATCCTACTGGCTTCTCTCTCATTCATTACCATAAACTCTGGATCTGATGAAAGTCGTTTAAATACTTTTACAAGAGTTGCTTTTGCAGTTCCAGAAACAAGTGTAACCCTTTCGGCTGCTATTTGTTGACTTACATTGTTAAATCTTTCCGCCCATATATCTGTATAACCAGATACATCTGTTTGTTTAGAAACTACTTTATCAAAGTTTTTAGCATACCATTTTGCAAACTTGACTCCAATGTTTACATATATCTGGCTATAAATATCTGCTATATCCGCCACTCTAAATAGGTTATCGAATCCAGTGGTTTTATTCATTTTTAAAAACCCATCAATAGCTTGCCTATATTGGTCATCGTAATATTTACGAACCTTTGCAAACTCTTTTGATTCTGAACTAGATAGAACCTTATCGAAGTTATCCTTCCAGGATTGTTTTGCTTTTTTTAGCATTACCCTTCATTTTCCGCTATTTTTTTTGCCCAGGATACCATAGCAGCACCCCCCCAGAGATTATAAGCTACATAACCTTTATCCTTCCAAGGCGTATCTTTAAATTCATCTGCTATTTTAGCGTTTTCTATATGGCGTGCTAAAAAGCTATTAACTCTTTTTACAGTTGATAAACTAATGGTTTCTCTATTAGCTAACTGGTTTGCTCTCTGCCATCCTACAGCAGTCCCACCTTTTACCTCATCTCTGCCATACTTCTCTCTCCATTCTAGCATCCTCCTGGCATTATTAGTAGCACCTTGCGGATAATCTTTATAAGTATCTTCTTTTGTTTCTATAGAATTAAAATCTATTTGTTCGTTAAATCCCTGTTCCTGTCTTTGAGCTGCATAAAATTCCTCTAGTCGATTGTTTTTAGCAGCTTCATATTCTGCATGAGTTGCAAAAGGCATATATACAGTAGATCCATTAAACATATGCTCATGGTATCCAGATCCTCCCATTTCTATAGCTCTTGCTTGAGCTTCTGCTATAGTAGTGTATGTATCTACTGTATTAATTACTTGAGATTTAAACATCTGAGATATATCTACATCTATTTTTTTATCTTCAATCTCTGGGATAATTTCGCCATCTATTGGTAGTAAATTCGCAGGTACATAATAATCATTTAACTTAGTGTTATCATCATCCATGCCATAGCTCATAGCAGCTCTTTTTTCATTAGGAGTTAGCCACCACGCTTGAGACATTTGTCCCACTACCTTATCCATCTCCTCTTGAAGCTCTGGAATAGCGCTATAGTCAAAGTCAATATAGATCTTATCTCCATACTGAGGAGCGAGCCATCTATTCAATTCATCTCTGATTTTATTTAGCTCTGGAATTACAGCATTTTGATAAAGCGCTTTTTTTGCTTCCTTCATATTGTTGTAAGTTGTGCTGTCTGTATTATTTAAAAGCTGTACTGGAACATTATAGATATTACATAAATCCTTAATAGTGGCGTTATATTGTTCTATAAGAGATAGATCAGAAGCATTAAGTCCAAAGTTTACCCAGCTGAGTTTCTTAGGTGTTATAATAACATCTCCAGCATTTTCACTTCCCTGGTATTGCTGCTTGAATTTTTCTTTTAATGCTCTAGCTTGAGTTTCATTTAAATCTCCTTCATCAGACATAAGCACCACCCTAGCTGTTTGATTCTGTAAATATTTTACTCCTGTAGTTAACGCCTGGTTATTAGCATCCATTACTCTGAGTCCAGCTTTTAGTGGAGACATTCCATAAAGATGTGATCCAGTTCCATCATAATAGAGGTTATTATCCTTTATATGGCAGATTTCATCAGCTGCTATTTTATATGATCCATTATAAGATAAAGTATATTCCTTTACTGGCTGCATAATACCTCCAGAGTTGATTTCTATTTTTTGAGATGGTAATATGTAAAGCTCCTTATATTTACCAGCTCCTATACCTGTCTCTGGCGCTATACCATAGATATATCTATTTCCAGTAAGTTTTCCAAAAGCTATAATTTCTTGGATCCAGCTGGAGTAGCTTTGAGCTGGATTAGGTCTATCTAGTAACTGATGTAACTCAGTACCCTCCAATTCTACTAATGCTTTTTTTTGTAGCATTTTAGCTTGCAGCACTGTATTTCCGTTAAACTCTCCAGATGTTAGAGCTTTATATCTTTTTAAGTCGTTTTGTTTTTGTATTTCATAAACTTGAAAAGGAATATTTGTCGCTGCTTTAGTTATTAAATTAACTATTGAGTAAATAGTAGCGTTATACCTATATCCTTTATCAATATAAGTATCATCATTTTCTGGATTCCAAACTAAGGAATCGCCTAAGTAGTTATAAATAGCTTTATTAAAATCTATATGAGTTTTAGATGCGCTTTTAGAAACAATGTTTTTGAATCTATCTAGTAGAGATGCCATTAAGTCGATTTATTTTATTATACAAAAATAGTAATTAAATTACAAAGAAATCAGCACGCTTAGCGTATTGACTATAAACTCCATATCTGATTGCGTCCATAGCGTGATTAAAGCGATCCACTGGTTTGTTTATGATAGTTCCATCCTTTATTTCCTGCCAGTAATAGTTGTTATATTCTTTTATTATGTTTTTAGATTCCTGGGAAACTATTATATTAAATTCTTTAAGTAATGATATACCAGCGTTTATAGATCCAGTTCCTTTTACTGCTGGTTTTACAAACATTCCTAAACGTTTCATTTCCTCTCCACTCTTCGGCTCTGCAGCATCATAGAAAATTAATGTTTGATCATAACCTAAATGTTTTAGCTCATCTACTATGTCACTGTTTGTTAACCCTGTTTTATATATAAGCTCATGGATATATATGTTATCTCCTTTACGAACTATGTAGTTTGCTGAAGTAGGATCATTAGTATATCCAAAATCTAATCCTATAACGCCTTCTGAATCTCTATCAAATTCTGGAAAATCTACATGAGGTATAAATGTCCAGTTGGTAAATATTTGTCGAGCTGAAAAAACCGCCTTTTGACCTTCACCGAATACTCTCCAGTAATCTGGATCACGCTCTCTCATCCTTTCAATCTCGTAAACCAGGTCATCTGGGAGAAATTTATTGTCTTTGTAGGTTGTTATCCAGGTATCACAATCATCTCTAGGTATAATTTCATCATAGATCCAGTGTACAGGATCAGATGGATTAAAATCTAAAATCATAAAATCAGTACATCGCATATTTATCTGGCGAAAGTCCTCCATATTTAACTCATTCGCCTCGTTTAAAAAACCTATGTTGCGCTTTCTCCCTCTGATTTTCTGGCTGTCATCGACAGATAGGAACTCTACTAAATGATTTGAATAAGTAAAATGACCTTCTACTTTATTTAGATTAGCGCCATTATCAAACATTCCTACAGCTTCTGCTATTTCTAAAAAATCCCTTTGTACAGATCCTTTTAATGCTGGAAGTGTTTTTCTTATAATTGAAATGACTAGCGGCTCTTTAACCTCTGTCATTAACCAGATCAAGTATTGACATATAGCATAAGTTTTACCAGATCTAGTACCCCCCTGGTGAACTCTTAGGCGTGCTGTAGAACTCTTTAAATCGTAAAACTGTCTATTTACCTTCTGGATCATTTCCCTGGTCTGCTGGGATCCATTCTATTACTCTTGATTTTAATCCCCCTGTTTGTCTTATTTCCTGCTTAGTTCCGTTTAATCTATGAGCTTCATGCTCCTCTGAAATCATCTTCATAGCTGCTATCTGTAATGATGGAGTTTCTGAATTAATCCAGTTAGATAACATCTTTGTTTTTTTTCCAACTCTCATTTCCTCGACTGCCTTTTTTATAGCGTCCGATTCATGTAATTTATGATTATAAAAAGTTTCTTTAGAGCAAGGCAAAAAAGCTATTATATGCTCCATAAACATTAATTTGTGCTTATTGATTGCAATCAGTGCTTTTTTCTCAAGTTCTTTTGTATCGTAAGCCATTTAATTTTTTTTAAACCAGTGAATATTAAATCCAAATATAAATAAGAAAAACTGTAGAGTGTGTCTTTTGTCATCTCCTAAAACCTCTATCATTTCTATATCCTCATTAGAGTAGTTAATGCCAAACATCAAACCATATACAGGAAAAAAATCAACTTCTAACATCTTTGTATTTATTGTACAAAAATAAGTAAAAATCCCAGATAGCTTGCTGGTAGTTTTTTTTCTCATGTAATTTATTAGATGTACGAGCTACTCCATCGATAACATAAACTAATATAAATTTATTGTCTCTAGGTTTAGGATATATACGAATATCATTATCATCACACCATTTAAAAGCATTATAGTGTTGCTCTTCAGTATTTACTACTGGTTGTTTATATTTTTGTTTTTTTGCCATAATTAAAAAGGTACTTTGTCGTGTACTACTGTAAATCTTTGTTTTTTCTCATCTATTGACTTATATACCCCCCCATCCTTAAAATCTGGAGCAAGAGTAAACATGCCCTGGCTGCCATTTTCTTTGCGCTTTACCTTTTGTATATGCATCTGTACAGCATCAGATTTGTATTTAGTAATCTCGCCTAGTGATCTGTAAACTGTAACACAATTAAATGCCTTATTAAAAAAATCACTTGATCCAGAAATATCATATGGAGTTGGAACTTGATAAATACCAGATTCACTTATAGACATTTTTCTAGGATGCGCCACTAGAAAAAGATGAGTTTTTGTCTGCTGGCAAAACTGAGTAATTTTAGAAAGCATAACACCTATATATGAGTGATCTCTTTGAGCTGAATGGTCAAGCATATTCCAGGGATCAATTACTAAAAGATTAACACCTTTTTGAAATACCAAATCTCTAAACGCCTCTAGTATGCCATCAAGAGTTAAATTATCTAAATCTATTTTTACGAAATAAAAATGCTCCTCTATAAAATCTTTAGTATTATTTAAATCTTCATTAGTACAAATACGTTCATTTAATTTGTTTGCTAGTCGTTTAATATGACCTTCATATGGAAATGATTCTGGAGCAAAAAAAGCTGTTCTATGTCTATAATTTACAGCCATATTACAAGCTATCTGATCTACTACGTCTGATTTACCAGAGTTTGGAATACCAGTTACCACCGACCAAGAACCTTCGAAATCAATTTTAAAATAATCATCGCTATTACCTAATCCTACAGAATAGTTTTTTATACCATTTTCATTATAATTTAATACATCCTTCCATATATCATTTACATTTACTACGCCTTCCAGTGGAAAATGTTTTGAGGTTTTTAAAATGTTTCTTAGTACTTCAGCACCTTTTTCAATTAAAACCTCATTAGCGTCCTTAAAATCGCCAAATTCTACATACTTACAGCGATATTGTCCAAACCTTCTAGCGAGTTCATTTCTTAGAGACAATCCTGGCTGATCATTATCAGTACATAAGATAATTTCTTTTTTGTCTTTAAAATATTCCCAGCAGTTATCTAAGTAATCTAGGCGCTGATTACCTTTAGATGCGCCATTAGGTACTGAGCATACAGAATAAATACCAGCTTCATGCAGTGACAAAGCATCCATTTCTCCTTCTACAATATAAATAGTAGGCATTTCGTTAATAGAATCTAAACCATAAAATATAAGCTCAGCTCCAGAAACCATTTTAAAATTCTTTTGTCCATCTCTGAATTTACAGTTTATGAGTTCACCTTCTCTGAAATAATTAAAGTTTATAGCATTTCTCTCTTTACGAGCTTGAGGAAAGTATTCTATAGATTCGCCTATTTTCCAATGCGATAAAGTAGCTTCTGTAATACCTCTTTTATTAAACCATTTTATAGTTTTTTCTGATAAGTTTGTTTTTGCCTCTGGAGGTTTTACAAATTCTTTTTTTGGTTTAAAATTTACATTACCACTCCATCCGCAGTTATGACAATTATAAACGCCTTTATCTAAATTTATAGATAAGCAGGGATCTTTTTTATTTTTTCTAGTGTGTGAGCATTGCGGACATATTACCTTTTGCTCTATAGCATTACCTTTTGGAGTAATACCGATATTTATAAATTCATTATAATTCATTTTATAGTTTGTTTAATTTGTTTAAAAATATAAATTCTGATTCTGATAGCAAATTTTTTAGTTCTAAAACATAAGATTCGACTTTTACTTTTTTAATATTTTCTTTTTGAAATAACTGATCATTAGTGGCAAATCCTTTAAATATAAACTCTGGATATTTACAATGAAAAAAAGCAAACCCCCCCACATCTGATTTAGAATAAACTGGAGTCATTAGTGGTAAATCCTTTTCAGTTACCTTTACATCTATGGTTATACCATTCCAGGTTGCATCATAAACATCAGTACCTTTAGCTTTAGAAGTATTACCTATAGAAAAATCACAATGGATGTTATAATGCTTACAAAATATAAATTCAGCTCCAAAACCGATAATGTTCCTGTAGAGGTGTTTATCATCATTGGCGGCAGTACCTTTTCCGTTTACTCCTGTTAATTCTTTATTTTCTTGTCTAGCTTCTGCAGTTAGCTCTACTATCTTCTGCTCTAATGGTTCTAATATATATTTATTACCTATTTTAAACATGGCGTTTTTAAAAGAGATTCTTTCTTATTCTTTATATCATTAATTAAACTATTATCTCTAGCATTTTTGTTAATATCTACTTGACGTTTTTGCGTATATGTCTGTGCATTTTTGTCAACATCATATAAGCAAATTTGGATACTACGCTTTATCATCAGCTAGTATATCAAATTCTTTACCTCCAAATTTTTTAATAAATCTATCTAGTTTGGAAACTCCCTTTTTTTTATCTCTCATGCCTGCTATAGATAAAAAGTTACTTGACCAGAAGTCATCATCCACTGCCTTTTTACATATCCAGTAAAGCTGCCTGGGATTTACATCATCTTTAGTATCGCATAATCTAATAACATTAAGCCAGTTTATTTTCTGCAGAGTTGTTTTTGGCTGGTATCTATTTTCAAATAATATTTTAATATGATCATAAGCAGTAATATACTTTTTATCGAAATCAGTCACTTTTTTAAAAGTGGCGGTATTATCTTTTATATTATTCTTATTATTATTACTATATATATTAACCTGGACATTTTTGTCCCCACCCTGGGGATCTTTTTGTCCCCCCTGGACATTTTTGTCCATAGGGTAAGAGCTGTTTATTTTTATGGTTCTTTTTACAACTCTTTTAGTTTCTTTATCGTATTCCATAACAGAAGATATATAGTTTAAATCCTCTAGCTGCTTAACCCATCTAGAAACAGTTTTTTTATCTACATCATACAGCTCTGCAAAATATTTATTCGATGCCCAGGAATAACCTTTTTTATTTGATAAAGCTGTAATCTCGCCAAAAAGTAGTTTAGCATTTGGGGATAGTTTGTCATCATACCTAACCTCGGCTGGTATTATAGCATAGTAATTTGGTTTCATAGTTTGACTATGTAGATTCTATTAGTTTTTTAATTCTATCGCAAAAACATCGAATGTCTCCAAAAATTTTATTAAACTCATCTAAAGTTATTTTATCATCTTCAAATAATTCCCATAAAACTTCAATTAGTAAATCATATTCAGCTCTTGTCATAGTGCCTACATATTCAAATCGGACTGAAATATCTCCAGCCGTGGTGTTTGTGCGCCACATTCTCTGATCTATTTCATTCCAATAAACATTTTTATAATCAGTCATAAGCCATATAATTGTCTATAATATTTTTTGCAGCGTCAAATGTATTACACCACTGCGCATCCCAGGAGGCGTTTTTAAGACGCTCTAAGCAGTTTAATTGATTTTCTGTAGGTTTATTATATCCTACTTTTAATTCTATCGCTAAACCGCTGTAATTCGTTTTCGCTTGAAATATTAAAATATCTGGAACTCCTGCAGTTCCGCCTAAGTATTTAAACTTATAGCGCTCAAATGGAGATCTTTTACCCTCATTAGGTACATGAATAGCAAAAACTCCAGGATATTGCATTTTAATATAAGACATCACGCTGTTTTGAAGTTGATCTTCTTTTGTTAAATATTTTGCGAATGGATTCTTTTGTGCCATACATGAAAATTCCTGGGTGAATAACTTTTGGTATAATAATTTTTTTAGGTATCCAATTATTTGCCTTTAAACTATTCACTTGTTTATACAAATCTAAATATTTCCTGTTAAAATCTGGATCTGTTTGTCTTAAATCCTTACAGCTTCTAATATTATGCAAAGCTGTAGCATGATCTCTACTTAATGATTTACCTATTTTAAATAAACCATATCTAGTAAATTCTCTACATAAACCAAAATAGATTTTTCTAGCATCAACTAAATGCCTACGCCTACTTTTTACGTTTAATTTATAACCGAAATAATTTTCTACTATAAACTGTATTTTATATAATTCCATTTTTTAAAGTATTAAAGATCCATCTTCATTATATCCAGCAGCCGAATAACCTTTAGCAGATCCTGTTATTAAGTAAAATCTCCAGTCAGATAAAGCTCTTAAATATGCTTGTCTGCCTAGTTCAATGTCTTTGTCTCCTAATCCATAAACTTCTACGCTATATGGATGTTTTGTTTCTACTGTTATAAACCTAAAATTTTCTGGAGGAAATCCTAATACATCAGAATAAAAACACGCCTGCAAGTGATAAGCGTATTTATATAAGTCCCTTTTAAAAGCTATAGGAGAGTTATCTTGACAGGTTTTAACATCCCCTATCCAATTCTGTTTTTTGTCAAATACGTCTGGGCGCACCCTTATATCTACTCCTTCCATTTTACCATAATGAGAAAGCTCTACAGTTCCATTACAATATTTTTGCGCTAGGTCATGCTGTTTATAATTTTTCATAATACCAGATATAATAGTCATATCCTCGTCCCTTAAACATTTGCGATCCCCTGCTAGCTTATCGTGTTTAGCTTTTATCTGCTTTCCCTCTTTAGTGCGCCCATCGTATTTAGGCAGTAAATAATAATCCTGGTCAAATTGTTTTTGACCTTCTAGCATTAAAGTATGTACAGCTGTACCTAAAGCCATTGCTGGAGTTTCTGTAAAGCTGTCATTTAGATAATGATAAACAGATTTTTTATATATCTTTTTTAAACCACTAGCCGAAATAGCACTATTTGAGTGATATTCAGCATTAGTGTCTGATTTAGTATTTAATATCATTTTGTTCTAGTTTTTGTTTGAGATATGAATTTTCTCCTTTGAGCATTGTCACTTCATTTCTTGAATTAGCTAAATATTCTAGTAACACAATAATTCTCTCCTCCATAAATTTTTTATCATCCTCTGGAGTGCTGTCGTAAACATCTACATCATTAAAAAAATCCATAATTATATAAATAATGGGAGGAGTTTTACCCCCTCCCTGGTTAATTAAAATGGCAAATCATCCTCTTCCTGCGCAATAGGATTAACTTGCTTTATAGTTCTTTGACTATCTGGTTTCCAAGTATTAAGCTCTAGATAAATTCCATAATCGCCATTTTTAATCTGAAATTTTAGCTGTTTATGGGTTTTTCCATCCTTATCCTTATAATCTATTAGATCATCTTTTTTTTCTTTACACCACTCTAAAAAATCTTTTGGCGTTATATACATATCACCCAAAACAAAATCTGGAGATTTATCTCCTTTTGGGAATGTTATCACTCCTCTAGGTCTGTTTGGATTTTCTTTTTTTACTTCTTTACTCATAATTTTAGATTTTAAATTTATTTATTATTTGTTGTTTGTACTCATTTTTCATATTATAGGCAGAGAGTACAGTTTCCGCCTGTTTTTTAGTACCTTTTAAAGTAGCTTCTAACTCTGATTTTTTAAGCCAGGGTTTTTCATCGGTTTTAGATAGCTCTTGTATGTCAGCTGAAGCTGGTAAATCCTCTCCAGCATAAATATAATGTCCAAGTCCATGCATAGCCAGATTTTTAGTTAAACATCTCATTAAAGTAGAGTTAACCTGGAAAGCGTTTGGTTTTGTTACAGTTTGATTTCTGTTATCTAAAATAGGTAACCACATTGGCAAAGTATCTCCATCTATGGTAACTCTTGTATAGCAAAAACCTCCAAAAGCATTATTAAAAGCTAATGGTAATTTTGTTTTTTTATCTTTATAATACCAATATTTAGCACTAGGATAGCGCTTTTTAACCTCTCCCCATGCCCACGCCCAGGATAGATATGATAGATTACCTTTTTTCTCGACTTTATCGCTAACATTTACAGCTGATAAAACCTCAAATACTGATTTTTCTTTTTTCATAATTCTAGATTGTTTAAGTTTAATTTTAATTCTTTGAGCTTTATAAGCTCTGCATAAGTAAAGCGCCCAGGATCTTGAAGTTTTCTTTTAAGCGTATCATAGGAAATACCTAAATGATCAGCTACATCTACTCTCCTAAGTCCTAGGCGTTTTATCTCGTTTATAAATTCTAATTCTAAGTTATTCATATATAAAAATAAAAGGGGAGTTGCCTCCCCTGGTTAATTATTTATTTATTATAGATAATCTGTTATTAATAAAATCAGTTTTAAATTTTGTTTTACTAAATGAAATGGCATTATCTAAAAACTCTTTTAACATATAAGTCCCATCAGATGATCCGAAACCTTGATCAGAATCTCTGTAATCCTCTGTCCAGCTCATAGCTACCTCTGTAGCTATTTCGTTTAAATCTTTATTATTAATTTCAGATCTAACAGCAAACCAGTTGTCTACTGATTCAGCTTTAAATATTAATGTTTCTGGCTGTATTAAAAAATCGTAATTTGTCATAATTTCTAAGTTTTGTTTTAGTTGTTTGTTGATGTAAAAGTACGCAAATATTTGTAATTTCCTAATAAATCTTTAAAATATTTTAAAAAAAAATCCCCATTCAAGTAAAAACCATCCTGGGGATCAGCAAACAAAAGGGAATCTTTATGCTATTCGGCTATTGATTTATAAGTACTAGCTACGTCATCATCCTGGTTCGGTATATGTAAATTAACCCTCACCTCTGCATCTTTGACGCTAAAAGTCATTGAATCTATGTAGGCGCTTACTGGCTCTTGCAGGGTATCTATTCCAAAGTCAATCCATATTTTATTATGTAAACCAATATTTTTAGTATTTATATTTCTAAATGTACCCTCATATTTAGTCAAATAATCTCTTGAGTCATTAATAATTTCCTGGGTAATAATAGCTTCTAATGTTTTATTAGAACTATCTCTAGGTCTTTTATAATCGCCTTGTATTTGACCTACAAAATTTTCATCTGATTTCAATTCATTTGACATTATATTTTTAGTTTCATATTTACCAGTAAAACCGCCATCATAAGAAAATCTACTTCTAACATTTGTAACCTTGTTAAAGTTTAATTCTATTTTTTCTGCTATTGTGAAATTATCAAAATAAGTCATATCTCCAGCAGTGTAACCTAAACCAGATGCGCCTAAAATACCTACAGAAATATTAACGTCATTATCATTAGTATCATATTCAAAAGGTTCTATGATTTTAGAGAAACCCACCCATTTATTTATAACTGTATTTTTTATACCAAATTGTCTGCCTGGGTTTGATGAAGCGTCATTAGCATAAGTAATCCATTTTTTTTCCTCAAAATCATACATATAATCTGGCGATCCGTTTCCAGAAGTATCTATTATAGCAAATATTGGATATCTATAACTGGCGCTAGTTGCTGATCCTGGAGCTATATGATATGATAGTCCTATTTCTATAGGGACTCCCTGTCTAACAGTATTTGCAGTTATGTCTGATTTAATTAATGGCGCAGTAACTATCCCCCCTTGTACTTTAAAATATTTATTACCAGACAATGCCTTAACAGTAAAATCATTAGATTCTACTACTCCAATAACATCCATATTAGTAACATCAGATCCTATAGTCCACTCATCAGTTCCATAAAGAAACTGACTATTTTGATTTATAAAATTTAACTCAGCTAATTCAGTAACAAACCTAGTTTCAAGCATTGGTTTCTCATATAGCTTAGTCAGTGATCTATTTAATGGCACTAAATCATCTGGAGAGGTAAATAAAACATTCTCATCTTTTGTTTCTACATATGTCCCATCAGAATCAAAAACTTTATAATTAATTTTTTCCTCTCCTTTATTTAAAAAATCTAACTGATATGTTCTAATTTGTCCCATTATGCTATTCCGTCTTGTTGTACCGCAGCTGATAATAATACCGAATTACTGCCACTGGGGAAAAAGTTAATACTATTTGACCTGGTATTAGCTTTGTTATTAGCTTTAAATTTAACCCTTACAGTTTGAGTTCCAGGAACTCCAGAGCTAGGATTAAATGATAGCCAGGATCTATCTGGCTCTATCCTATAATTTCCATCAGCAGTAACTGAAACGTCAAAATAACCAGAGTTTTGAGCAATCTCATATGTAGGCGATGGACTTAATGAAATAGAAGTAGCTGGAGCTGCGCCTACTGGCTGTCCAGTAACTGTTATTGTAGCGCTCTTATCTGAAACTCCTATAGTACCTGCTATAGTTACTCTTAAAACAGAATCTGAAACTTTAGAAACTGTTAAACTGTCGTAAATAACGCTATTAGAAATGACTGTAACATTACCAGCGCTTTGCCATTTATAGCCAGAGCTGGCGGTAATATCAAAAGTTTTAGTATATGTTTGCCCATCGCCTCCAGCGGCTGAAAAACTAGATGGAGATATGCTTGCATTTGTAGCGCTATCAGTAACGCTAAAACTGTGAGTAAATTGTTGAACATCTGCAGCTCCTGTTAAAACTAAAAGCTCTGTAGTAGATCCTATAGGTCTAGATCCAGTTACAGTTACTATTATTACGTCACCACTTAAAGCGTGAGATACACTAAATCCTCCAGTTACAGATACTCCTGTTAATTGACTAGCCGATGTAAACTCTCCTACATTAGAAAACACATTAAAATTCATTGTAAAAGCATCTCCTACTTCTCCAGCTCCATATGCTAGAGTCCCATTTGCTGGCGATACAATAGCGTTTGTAACATTAAAGTTTGAATCTGCATTAATTCGTAAATCATAAGATACATCCTGCAAAACACTTGGGACATTCAGATCACTATCTGAGCTACTTTCTCCAGTGTCGACTACTGATGGAGGAGTTGTAACATAATTATAAGTGTCTATGTTTAAAACAAAAGCAGCAGATGTATCTGTTTGACCATTAGCATCTTCGCCTGTAACTGTATAGCTGTCTCCATCTTGACTTGAGCTGACTAAACCTAGAGAGTACTCGCCAAAAAATTGATTTGTAGGATCATTTTGCACTACAGTACCGCCACCAGGTAAATTCCAAGTCCATTTAATAACTTCAGTACCTCCATCTTCTACAGCTATTAATCTATAGCTTGTCCCTGTATTATGATACATTTGAGCAACTCCATCAATAGAAACATCTGGAGATCCATATACAGGAGTAGCTACTGGCGCTGCTGGCTCATTAATAACGTCTACTGCGCTAGGCGCTACAGTTCCCTGGACAATCCTATTGTCTATTAAACTTGAGTTATTCACTACATACCATTTAGCAAATGATTGAAATATTCTGCTGTTTGTCATTAGAAGTATATGCTTTAATGCTTGCTTAGCATCCATTAAAATCAAATTCTTATTTGAGAAAATATATCTATCAACTTCTATATCGTGAAATATAGTATCATTTGCAGTAGCTCCATTTTTTCTAATATCATTAGCTATATAAATTTGAAATTCGTGACCAGTTAGTTTTAAAATTTCTTTTAAATAAAAAAACATTTTCTCTTTTGCACTTGCATTATCACTAGGGAAAGGAACGTCAAAAGATTCAAGAGTTCCGAGTCCATCTATAGCTTCCAACTGTATTTCATAAGGCGCAGATACTACTGCTTCTTTATAGCCATCATTTACTATAAAACCCTCCCATATAGGATTAAAAAATACCTCTGATCCGAGTTTGCCATCCCAATTCTGATCAATTAAATTATAAGGTAACTCTTCAGTTTCTAAGTCACTTCCAAAGCTAGTATATTCTAATATTTTTACTTTGTACTCTCGCTCTCCAGATTTATAAAAATCATCATAAATTGTTGTATCTGTAACAAAGAAATTTAAAATACATCTAGAGCCAATTATAGGAGAATAAATATCATCATCTGCATCCCATTTTATTTGTACAGGATTACCAGTACCAATTATTTGAGTTGGCTGTACGCCTGTATTAAAAGGATCTAGTATAAAATCTTTTTGAAGTATTTCTATTTTAAATTTATTTTCCTCTACATCAGAGAAAAAAAGCTCATATTTTAAATTGTATGCCATTATAACAATCTACTACGATTTTTTTCAGCTCGCTGTAAAGCTACTACTAAATCCTGTCCTTGTATTCTAAATTCGCCACCTACGTTTATGTTTTGACCTCCTTGCTGTCCTAGCATTCCCTTTAGCTTATCTAGTGGCGCTATTACTTCTGGATTAGATCTAGCGCCTGTATATTCACCCATAAGTCCAAGAGTAGGAGCTGAAACTATACCACCATTAGCGAATTTTTTGACGTTTTGAATTTGACCTGCGAATGCTTTCATGGCAGCGCCTAATCCTATAGCAGCTAAACCAGCAGCCGCACCGACTATAGGTACTGCAAAAGTTAATGATAATTTAGAAGCTAAAACTGCTGCTGTACCCATTTGCTGCAATAAAGTTCCAATAGTATTTAAAATAACACTTCCAATAGCTGCAAATACATTTTCACCAGTTACAAGAGCATTGCCCAAAGCATCAGATATTCCAATAGCCATGTTAGCAAAATCAAACTCAATCTCTTCAGCTACTTGGTTTGTAGTTTGTTGTAGGCGTTGTAAAGTATTTTTTAAGCCGCTATTTATTTCATCAATATTAGGTGCATTTATTTCAAAATCTATTGTAATGGGTTTAACTCCATCAGCGCTAGTTAAGCCAGCTTCTCCTGTATCACCTCCACTAGCTATAGATCTTACTTTTTTTAATGAATTAGCTAAGTTGTCAGTTTCTGTTTTTAATTTTTTTGTAGGCGTTACAGCTTTCTCAAGTGTCTTTTTTAATTCCTCTTGAGCTTTGGATGCAGCAGCTGCAGAATCGCTTTTTTCTTTAAGAGAAATAGCTAAACTTTCAGCTTGTAATGCTGCAAATTTTACAGGATCTCCTAGAGATTTTATTACATTAAAAAAGGTTTGGATTCTTGATACTGCTGGATTTATCCTATGTAAAAGTTCTATCATGCCTGCAGTAAGTAAAGCGACAGCGCTGGCTATAATGCCCACTGGATTTGCTAGCATAGCTACAGTAAGCGTTTTAAATGCGCTAGCGACTTTTATTAATATAGGCGTAGCTATAGCTAGTCCAGATGCTAATGCGCCTATTCCAGATGACATTGCACCTATAACTATTAGAGTTGGCGCTATAGCAGCAGCAATCCCTCCAATAATTATTATAGTTTTTTTTGTACCATTATCTAAATCTCTAAATTTTTTAAGTACAGCATTTGCTTTTTTAACTAAACTTGTAAAAGCTGGCAGAATAACAGCTCCAAAAAGAGCGCCCAATTCTTTAGTTGTTTCTTGAAATATTCGCATTTGATTTGCAGCTCCACCAGAAGTCCTAGCAAAATCTCCTTGTGCATTTGCTGTTTTTGACATCACAAAATTATAGCGGAGTTGAACTTTTTCAGCTTGAGACATTTGTTTTATAGTTTTTGTAATGCCTTGCTCCATAGCAAATTGCTCTAAATTCACTTGAGTCATTACAATACCTAAACGCTTTAAAGATTCAGTTTCACCTGTAAAAACGCCATTTAAAGCAGTAGTAACCTCTTTAATATTCATGTTTTTAAAAGAAGCTAAATCACCAGCTAGTCCCACTAAAGAAGTCGATAAATCAGCAGCACTATCTACAGACAATCCCATAGAAGTAGACATATCGCCAAATAAAGCAGCCATATCTAAAGCAGTTCCTTGCGCTATTCCAAACTGGTCTAATGTAGTTTTAGCAAAATCCTTGACCTCACTTGAAGCAGATCCGAAAGCTACATCTACTTTATTCATAGATTCCTCAAAGTCGGAAGCCATTTTAATTGCAGCAGCGCCAGCTATTCCTATAGGAAGAGTAAGTCCTACTGCTAAGCGTTTTCCTACTCCAGAAACTCTAGTGCCAAATGATTTTAATTTACCAGATGCAGTATTTAAAGCTCTGTTTAGCTTACTAGCATCCCCTATAATGTCTACTCTTAATTTTTGATCTGCCATACTACAAAAATACTAAAAAAAAAGGCGTTAAAATTTAACACCTTGCTCTATAGCTTTATCTTTAAAATTATTATAATCTTTTTCTGTTCCTTTTGGTTTTTGTGCTTTGTTAAATTTATCTTGAGGTAATGGAAATAATTTTTCTGGTTTGATCATTTGCTGCTTTTTTTGACAGTTGACATTGTGAATCATAGTAGATAAGTAGCGAATCCTTTCCCATTCCAAATTTTGTTTTATCATATACGACTCTCCTAAAAGCTGATTTTCTTTCCAGGTGTATATCCAAAACTTATCTGGATCTATGCCGATTTGCCCTATATAATAATCCTGTAAATCATCCCAAGTTAGAGAATCGGCTACTGCTTTCCCTGGCTGTTAGCTACTTTTTTTTCTTGGCGATCAATTCCCATATTAAGATCATTTCCTAAAATACGAGATTCCATCATAGCGCCTATCATTTTTTCTAGCTCATTCTGATCTATATCCTCTAACCAGTCACCTACCTTAAATTGATTATAATCTATCTCATTACCTTGTTCCTGGTCATTCGCTAAAATTGCTGAATAAACTAAAGCTCTTATAGCAGAAATAGAAACGCCACCAGAAAATAGATCTCCTATTTTATCCAGTGGCACTTTCATAATTTCGGTAAAATTTGCCCAAAAATTCATGCTAAAATGTAGCGTCCTTTCACGCCCACCTAGCTTAGTGGTGTAATACCCTCTCCTTTTGTTTGCCATTATGTTTTATCTTTTATTAAGAATTTGTGCTCTTAGTGATAGAACCTGTCAAAGTTATTGATCCGCTGTAAGATACTGGAGATTCCATCTCAGCACTCATCTCAACACTAGATAAAAACCCTTCAGCAGTATAAACAGCATCGCCAGTGACAGCTGTACCGAATACACAAGTTAATTGAGTTCTAGCTAGTAAGTAATCAGCAAGATTAATAGCATTTGCAGTATCATCATAAGCAACTAATCCATCAAAAGAGATTTCTCCACTCATAACTCCAGCGATTACTTCTTGAAAGCCGCTACTATCTTTAGTAGTCGCTTCTGGAAGATCTCCATTAAGTGTTAATGAGCAGGATGTAGTGTGTCCCAAAGTATTGCTCTCAATTTTTAGGATTAAGTTAGTTCCGTTAAATACGCCTGTCGTAGCCATTAGTTATAAATTTTATACAAATATAGTGATTATTATTTTTTTAATTTTTAGTTAAATATTGAATATATAGCTTTCCAAATCATAAAGAAGATAACTATACCAATAAATATAATTTTACCTTTTCCATAATAGTTTCCGCTATTCCAATTTGTTATTATATAGCTTGTTATTTTTTCCTTAATTAAACTTAAATATTTTTTCATAATTTTCCTTTTGGTGGGTTATTTTTATCATCAAAATCAATAGCGTTTTTTAATAAAATGCGATCCAGCATCATATCTTGATTTTGTAACATTTCTTTTTGCAAATTTATTACCATTTCCTCTAAATTGTCTTTAGCTTTTACTAATAAATCAATTTGTAATTCTTTTTTGTCTAAAGTTAATTTAAGAGCTTCTAAATCATCTTTTTTTGTCCCTGTTATACTTGATATAATTAAAGGAATAGATGCTCCTACAGATCCTAAAAGTAGCATTACAACCTCTTTATTTGTCTCTAGTACTGGAAACTGTATTAGTAAAACTATAATAGAACATATAAACCCAAAAATTAAAACTGATCCTAGAAATCCTCTTATTTCTTTTGCAACGCCATTAGATTTTGAGCTTAGTATATTCATTTCTTTATTTTTTTACTTATAGATAATAACGTATATGCTATCGCTAATAAAAGAGAGATAGCTTGTAGAATAGGATTTATAGAACTAACTGAAAAAGCTAAAGCAACTGCATTCAAACCATAAATCTTTATATCTTCCATTATGCGATTGCTAAATAGATGTAAGTTGCTCCACTTTGATTTACATTTATATTAGTGCTTTTAAATTCTAAACCTTGACTGCTCAATAATAAATCTGTAGTGTAATCTGATTCAGTAGACACTTGGTTAGCATATAAAGCCATACCGTTTGTTCTAACACTATCAAATAACATCCATTGAGAATTTGTATTAGTAGTATTTTTTATTAAAACAAAACGCGGAGTAAAGCCAAAATTTATTTGATTTGCTGTATTTAAAGATTGATTTCCACTATAACTCCCTATCTTTTGATAACCTGTAATAGAGCGGAAAAGATAAGCTACGTGGGATTCTGCATCTGACCTAAAATATTGTTGCCAAACAGTAGAATTTACTGTACTAAATCCATTAGCGTAACTTGTTTCTGTTGAAGTACTATTTAAAGTTAAATATTTACCTGTTCCTACGTCTTTATGGTAAGTGTACCAATCTCCACTATCGGAAGTAGATTTTGAAATAATTAATTCAGGCGCTCCTCCAAGTCCGTGTCCTATTGTTTGTGACGATGCAGGATTTGAAATTGTAAACTTCACAATACTAAACCCTGCAGCAGGATTCGCACTAACTAAACTTGTAATGCTTCCGTCTTGGTTTATAGTAGCTAAATTTCTATCGTGGTCTGCTGCTTTCCAATTCCAAGAAATATATGTATCATTAAGAGTATTAGTATCTCCATCTGAACCTATTGAAAAATTACCATCATTAAAACCTGTAAGTCGGTTAGCATCAAAATTTTCTGCATTAGTAGAATTACTTACAATTCTATTTCCAACACCTCTTATACTATCATA
>Ga0181397_1000112_pt1 | contig 29830 bp, 37 predicted proteins | sample 20SPOviralmetaG_FD_130126 | JGI IMG/M metagenome (GOLD analysis project Ga0181397, IMG submission 130126) | Marine viral communities from the oligotrophic San Pedro Time Series (SPOT) site, San Pedro Channel, CA, USA - 20 SPOT_SRF_2011-02-23 | ecosystem: Environmental > Aquatic > Marine > Strait...
ATGCAGAAGAATTATATGATTTCCATAAAGAATTAATTATCTTGATTCAAGAAATTATTGAGGTAGATGAAAATAGAAGTGTTGCCCCGTGGATAACAGATGTTTTTGATACTGCTGCATCAACAACTAGAGGAGTTAATACTAAGAATATTAAATATACTACCTCTGACTCTAAAGAAGAATCTACACCACAGTTTTCAACATTTAATTTAGGAAGCACAGGAACAGCAAGAGATTTGAAAGACTATGCTGATTCTATAACTAAATTAATTAATATAATGCAAGAGTATTATGTAGTTCCTGCTGAAAGTAAGTTTTTACCATTTGCAGATAAACCTAGATTTTTATCTACATCATTTTTAGGAAAAACAAAAGTTATTGGCCCAGAAAGTTTGTACCAATTAGTAGAATTAGGATATTATAGTTTAGGCGCACAATTAATAGATAGACATGAAGTTTCTATATTAAATAAATATATAACATTATTTAAGTTTCCAACTGATATTGATATGAGAGATGCAATACTCCGAACAGAAGAAGTTATGGATGTTTTAAATGATGTTTTTGATGAGAGATTTAAAGAGAATGACAAAAAGTTTTTTGCTGCGAAAATAAGTAAAGTGGCAAAAGAAAATAATCAAGACATTTCTGATTTAAAATTAGAGGGAGAGTCTATCATGTCATTAGCAGAAAAATATAATGAAGAACCTAATTCTTATTATCTTTTGCTAAAACTAATGTTGTCCTACAAAGGAATGTTTTTGAAAGACTTCAAAAAAGAAAATGAAATGAAAAAGTTATATGGATTACTTGAAGGGTTAAGGATGCCGTTAGAATTATCACTTCAACAAAACATATTAATAATGCACGATGATATTAGAAAGATGAGTGATAGACCAATCCACTATAGATATGCTATGTTAGATGATTTTGATGACATGGAAGAAACTATTAATATAATCAAGTCTCGCTATAAACAAGATATTACTGCGACTGACGTTACATCTATTGTTATGGAATTAGGAAGCATAAATGGATTATCTAAAAAACACGGTTTAAGCGAAGAAATTATTTATCACATTAAGGGGCTATATAGATGACATGGTTTAATTTACTAAAGTATGATGTGCTTGTTGATAAGCCTCTTCCTTTAGTTACGTTGGCTAGTGAGAATAGCGATTGTTGTGATGTAGCATTTGAAGAATTAGAAGAATATCTAAATGATGCTTTAGGTAATAACAAAATGACGGGTTATTCTCAATATGGTATAACAGTTGCATTAGAAAGACTCAAAAAGAAAAAGACAAGAAAAGATAAATGTAGATATGTCCATAAATATTTGAGTGAAAGGTCAATAGAAGGAACAGGCTCAGGACTACTTAATTTAAAGACTAAAAAGATATTAGATGATTGGGATTCTTGTGAAAGAAAAAATTGGAAAGAGATAGATGCAAACCCTAAAGGCTATGGAACTATGGAAGAGTTTAGGGGGAGATATGAATGAATTGGTTTAATTTAATTAAAGAGAGAAAACTTTGTGATACTTGTCATAAACAAAGAATATCACCTTCGGCCTCATCAAAGGGAATCACTACTTGCGCTACTTGTGTTAGGCGTAGTGGTAAAAGTAAGATAAAATCACCACTACCAAAAGGGTTTAGGAGAGATAAAAAATGAAACAGTGGCTAATTAGAAAACTAATATCATTAATGGGTAATGTTTACGTTTGGTTAGATAAAATGTTAGAACACCCTAAAGGGGATATTCTTAATGTTAGTATTGATGATGATTTACAAAATATGACTAGGCGTGAATTATGTAATCATGTAGAGAACAAGTTTGGTTGGAAAAAGGATTCTTTTTGGTTCTTGGAATCAACACAAAAAATAAGATTGTGTTGCCAAGTAAGTCGTAATTTTATGAAAGAGCAGAGCAAGAAATGAACACGGAATATTGGGAAGCACAATTAAAAGGATTTGAAGAAGCGTTTAGAAGTAAAAAAAAAGTTAGGTTAGATAGATTATTTGTGCAGTTTTGGGAGGAAGAATAGTGAGTTGGATAGATATAGTAAAAGAAGAAAGATATGGAGATAGTATTCGTAACCAAATTAAATACCTAGATGAAAAAATCAAAATGTATGAACAAGAAATTATATTAATGAAAAAAGAGAGAGATTTATTTAGAGAACTGTTGCGTTAAGTGGAGAGGTAAAGATTAATATGAGTTGGAAAGATATATTAAAGTTTGATATACGTTTTTTAGATGACGTAAAAGCATGGGTCATTAAACATCAGGATAAAATATCCGATGAAGATAATGAATTGTTTCAGGAGTATGTTTTTAATCATGCAAGTATGGCTAACTTAAAAGAGTTCAAAAGATTAGCCATGAAGTACCCTTTCTATGAAGAACATATGCCTTTTTGGGATATTCAAATTAAAAAAAGTAAGACTAATAGAATATTTTTGCCTGCATTTAAAGAAGGGGTGAACAATACAGTTAACCGTTTAGAAATAAACGGTAGAGTTTATGCTACTTTAGAGTTTTATAAAACATTAAGAGAAGAATATGGAAATGAAATAAGAAAGGCGATGGCAGCCGGTACTTCTCCGTTTGTTTTATTTCCTTCACAACACATTAAACATAAAACAGAGCCAGAAAAAATAAGAGGTAAACTTTCTGTTGTAATGAAATCATTAGGTTTTACAAGAAAAAAAGAGCATTATGGTGATGTGTACTGGGAGAGATAAAATGAATTGGTTTAAGGTTGTTAAGAAAAATCCTTGTTGGGATGGTTATGAACAAATAGGCATGAAAGACAAAAATGGAAAACAAGTTCCAAATTGCGTACCAATAAAGAAGTGATATAATGAGTTGGATGGAGGTAATATGCAAAGGTGGCCGTTGTACTAGAACAACGAAAAAAACCTCATCCACAAGTAAAGGTAAGAAATGGATGAAATGTGTTAAAAATCCAAAAGGTAAAGGCTACAAAAGAATCCATTGGGGTCAAAAAGGAGTGACTGTTTCTGGTAAAAGAAAAGGCAAAAGACGAAAATCCTTTAGAGCAAGGCATAATTGTGCTGATGCAAAACCCGGAACGCCTAGATACCAAGCGTGTAAAGATTGGTGATTTGCTTGGAATTACAAGAATACAACTTTACTCATAGAATGGACATGGAGTTATCAAAAAACTCTTTTCCTTATTTTTTTCAAAATGTATTAGGCATGATGTACCCTGAATATATGCAAGAGTGGAAAAAATTAATGGAACAAACAGATAGAACAGTTATCGTTTGTTCAAGAGACCATGGAAAATCAGTTTTTATGCATAGTTGGGTTGTATGGAATCTTGTGTTTCAAGAACCACCATATCAAATGTTATACATTTCTTCTAACCAAAAACAGACTTTGGTTCACATGAGAGAAATTGATAGATACTTTAACATTCCACAATTAAAACACCTAAGACCTAGTAGAGGTTGGGCTATTGGTAATATTCAATTGACTAATGGTAACTCTATATTAGAACGTTCAGTCGGTTCTCAGATTCGTGGACTTCACCCTCAAGAAATTATTATTGACGACCCTTTGAAAGAGTTTAGTTTAACAGGTATTACTAGAGTTACTGATTGGTTTTTTGGTGATATGATACCTACACTTCATCATACTGCTAGTTTGAGAATGATAGGTACACCTTTTACTTATACTGATATTTTCTCACAACTAGAAGAAAATGAAGCGTACACAGTAAGAAAATATCCTTGTTTAGATTCAATGAATGAACCACTCTGGCCTGAAAGATGGGACTATGATGCTTTAATGCAAAGAAAGTCTGAAATTGGTTCTCTTAAGTTCACAAGAGAGTACCTATGTATTCCTGTTTCAACAGGAACAGCACTTTTTGGGCCAAATCATCTTGAAAATGCTAAAAATGAACACGCTATTCTAAAGTTAGGCCATAGAAAGGAAAAAGGCTACAAATATTATGTTGGAGTTGACCCTGCTATATCAACTGATGGAGATTATAACGTAATTATGGTTTTAGAGGTAGATGCTAAAATGAATAAGACTATTGTCCATGTAGATAGGGCTAAAAATGTCCAATTTAGAGAAAATATTGATAAGTTACGTTTAATAGCAAAGATATTCCAACCTGAAGAAGTGTTATATGAAACTAATACATTTGCTAAAGCATTTACTCAAGAATTGAGAACATTATCTGACATTAATGTTAGAGACTTCAATACCACAAGGAAAAAGAAACAAGAAATAATTTTAAATCTACAAATGAACTTTGAAAATGGAAAAATACACCTTCCTTATGGTGATAATAATAGTAGGAAATTATCTATGGCTTTAATTGAAGAACTATCTATGTTTTCAATTACCGATTCAGGTAAGTTTGAAGGAGTTGGCGCACATGATGACTTAGTTATGGCGTTAGCATTAGCAAACGCTGCAACTCAAAGTCCTTCCGAAGCATTTATGCTGCTAGACGATATGGACATCTTTGATACTCCACAATCTAATGCGTTTGGGCGACCAAATAATGTTATGGGGCTTAATTTTTAAACAGGTGATACTATGGTTAAATTGACAAGCGAAAGTATTGATGCAGCATTAGAAGATAATAATAAAAAAAGAAGATTAGTTGAAGAAAAGCACAGAGAACAAGAAGAAATGTTAGAGACTGCAAAACCTATGGCTGAAAAAATAGAGGCTCTAAGTAGTGAACTCAAACAAGAATGGTTGAATAATAAACCTATTAGAGACCATGATAGTGTTGCTAAAGAATATGCAGAAAGATTTGATTTAAATCTATCAGATGCAAAAAAGCAACTATTTACATATCCTGAAAAATACGAAATACAAGGGCATAACGTTCCTAGTATTGTAAAACAAATGAGAAATCATAGAAGAAAATTAAAAGGGCAAACTAAATTAGATTTTACTAAATCAATAGATAATTTAATTGATGCATATAGTGAATATCTTTACAAATGTGCTGATAGCATTTATTGGGTTAGGAAATATAAAACCCCTTTAATGGAAATGGTTAACAACGAAGAACAATTAAGAAAATTGAACAGTATTACCGATGAAGTAACTAAAAGAGAAATTGTAGACATACTTTGTAAGTATTGGGAAGCAGGTCTAGACAAGAAAGGACTGCCTTATGGTAAAGAATATTCTAGATTGACTAAAGAAATGAAAATACATAAAAGAGCATATAAGAAAGTTCTAAAAGACACAGTTATAGGTAACTCGCCTAAAGATGTAATCAAGAAAGCAATCTTGAAGTCTGTTTGCGATACACCCGGAATATCATCAAGAGAAATACATGAAGGATTACCAAGAAAATTATATGATAGGTCATCACCTTCAATTATAGCAAAATTAGCAAAGGAACAAAACATAACTAATGTTGATGGAGCATATTACAAAATTAACGATGATATAAAAAAGAATATTTGGGCGTATACAGCAGCATTCATAGATTCAGACGGGTACATTACAATGGATAAAAATCATAATCCTAGAGTTGGTTTGATTGCTACGGGAACAAGAGGTAGAGCGTTTATGATGGAGATGCACAAATCATTAGGGTGTGGCAGACTACATCTAGACCAGAAATCTCCACAAGATACTAGACCTGTTAACAGGTTAAACTTTTACTCAGCAGAAGATGTCAAAAAGATATTAACTAAGTGCAGGCCTCACTTTAGAATGAAAGGGCCAAATGCTGATGTATTGTTAGAATTAATTAAAATAAAGAAAGAGAATAAGAAAGAAGATTGGTACAAAGGTAGAAAAGAAGAGTTATTCAAGTTAATGAAATACCATAACCATAAAGACAACGACAGGTTTCAATGGAATGAATGGGATATTGATATTAACAACATAAATAAATTGATAGATAATTGTAAAATGGAGTTTTAATTATGGTAGAAAGAAGAACATTTAGTATAGGTAACTTGTTTAGAAGACAGACTCCTAAACCTAAAGATAAGGAAATATTTAATCCCGGCATTCAAGAAAAAAATAATGCTTATATGATTACTTCTCCAATATTATATCATGTAGCCCAACAATCAGTTATAGTTAGAACTTGCACTACTCAATTAAAAAATGAAATATTTAGAAGAGGATATAAGTGGGAAGAAAAGTTTGTGCATAAGTGTAAAGACTGTGGTACAGAACACCAAGCCCCTGTTGAAAAGTGTAAAGATTGTGAGTCTGTTAATTTATTAAAACCTAATAAAAAACAACTAAAATATGCTGCTAAATATTTAGAAGGTTATGTAAATAAATCCGACCAAATGTTTATTGATATAATGAAAGAGTTAGAAGATGACCTTAACATTATGGATGACGCATACATTATTTTAGTTAAGGAATATTTCATGGATTCTAATGGAGACATTAGGATGCACAGAATAAAAGAAATGTATAGAGGAGACCCTGTAACTATGGCTCTTTATACAGATGAAGATGGAACAAAAGGAACATCAGGATTTACTTGCATTAAACATAGAAACATGATTTCTGAATCTGATTCACAAAAATGTGAATATTGTGATAGTAAATTATATCCGGTATATTATGTAAATAGAGCAAATGGTGAAGAACAATATTATCTCAAAGGAGAAGTCCTACATTTCAGTAAATACAATCCAAGTAGACTATACGGTCTATCCCCCGTGTTGACTTTATGGAATCATATTACAACACTATTGGCTATGGAAAATTATGTCAATTCTTCATATTCTAAGGCCAGAATGCCTAGAGGGTTATTGGCAGTACAAACAAGAAACATTGACTCAATGAAATCTTTTTGGAGAGGCGTTAAAGAAAAGATGGAACAAGACCCACACTTCATACCTGTTATGGGAATAGAAGCAGAAAATGGTAAGGGGTCTATTGAATGGATTAAGTTCTTAGACAGCCTAAAAGAAATGGATTATATTTCAGTTAAAGATGATTTAAGAGATAGGATTTCAGGGTTCTATGGAGTAAGTAAAGTGTTTATGTCTGACAATTCTGCTAGTGGAGGATTAAATAACGAAGGTATGCAAATACTTGTTACTAATAGAGCAGTAGAAATGGCTCAGACTATTTGGAACAATTATGTGTTTCCTTTCATAACTAGAGAGTTTGGTATAACAGATTGGGTACTAAAATTACCCCCATCAGAAGAAGAAGATGAAATTGCCAAATTAAGAAAAAGAGAAATACAAGTTAATATTGCTGCGTCTATTAAGAATCTAGGATTTGAAGTAGATATGGATGATGAAGGTAGATTTATTTATAACAAACCTTTACCAGAAGAAAAAGAGGGTAAACCTAAAGGTGGAGATGAGCCAATAGCAAATGACCCCTATGCAGGAACAAACATAGACCAATCTCAATTAGGACAAATGATGGAACAAGGCAATAGACCAACTCAAGCAGAAGCAGGTCAACCAGAAAAGGTTAAATCTGAACCACCTAAAACAAGAAATAAACCTTCTATGTCAACAGGGCCAGATAAAAGGTTTAGTGGATTACCCGGAGCAGCAGGCAACAAAAACGTAGATAAGAGAACAGAGAGGCGAATACAATGAGTTGGTTTGCAGTAACTAAAAATCAAAAAAAGATAGGTTCTCTTGCTCATGTATTTCATTTTCTTTCTAGAGTTAAACAAGTCTATACCCCCTACCCTTCCCCTTCCACAAAGTATCAAAGAAACTATGCTGCATATGATGAATTAGATTCTTGGGATAGAGGAGAAGTTGAGAGATATATGATAGGCTTAATTCAAGTCATAGATAAGGATATAGAAACAACAATAACGCTTATCAGTAAAAGGTTAAACAGGAGGGGAAGTAATTATGATAGTGAAAGACAGTATAGACTTGCGACTGAAAAACCAATGGTAGAGTTATTTAAACAAGGTAAAATACCAGAAAGATTAATAGGATTTGATGATATAACAAATATGGATTCTGATGATATAATAAGGACTTGGAAGGAGTTTAGAACAGAATATCCTGAGTTTTGTAAGATTTATCTCACCACTCATCCTGTTCCTAGATATGTTCAATTAATCAAAAATACAATATCAAGAAAAAGAAGGTATAGATAATGACAGAAAAAACAATAAGAGAAATGGAAAGGGAACTTTCTATCGCTAAGAAAAAACAACGCATGGAAAATCGTAAAGACCATGTTAATAGAGACTTGGGAGTAATTGGCCCAAATGCAGTAAAAAAAGAAAGACCTGAATCTGGCGAAACACCGGGCTATATTGCCCTACCGTCAAGAAAAAAAGGCAGAACAATATAAGGTGATAATATGAACTTTCTAGAACAATTATGGAAACATGATAATATAAGAAAGAAAGAAAAAAACATGATTGATAGTATTATTGATGCTATTGGTGAACCCGGACTTAGAGAATTAAAAATGACAGGGGTTGACCTCAAAGAATTATTAACAGAGTACGCAGAAACTTCTAAAAAACCTATGAAAAGGGTAAGAGTTTTATCTCCTAAAAAAGATGCAGTAAAAAATTATAGAGAGAGAAGAGACGATATTAAAGAAAGAGATAAAAATAAAAATAGAAGAGAAGCGAAAGATAAACAAATAACGGCAAACGTTAGACATAATCTTCCTTCAAAAAGAGGATTAAAAGATGACCCAACAGGTAGGTTTAATTTTCCTTTTCAAGAACAAGGACTTGAACCAACATATGATGACCTTGAAGAAAATGAGTCAACTGCGGCAAGGACTAGAGCATTAGCAGAAGAAAGTAAGCAAACTGATTGGACAGAATACCTTCAAAAAAGTAAAAGAACAGAACCTTATTTACTTTGGACAAAAGAAACCTTACCTAAAAGTAGAGGAAAAACTTTAGAAAATGTACCGTTTATGATAGATGCTCTTATGCAGGTTAAAAGAAAAGAAAATGCTAAACTAATAAATGACATAATTAGACTGCTACCCAATCAGTCTAAAGATAGAAACATTAGCGATACACAAAATGTTTGGACTAAAACAGGCAAAGATGACAAATCAATGATTAGACCTTTAACAGACCAAGAAAGAGTATTAGATTCTTTATTAGATACTATCCAATACGGACATGATTTTGAAACAAAACGTAACGCGCAAGGCGAGAGTCTAAAGCGTACAGTACAAGAAACTGAGATTTTATCTGTTAAGTTTTTATTAAAACTATCAGATAGTATTTACTTAGATGAAAAACATATTCATCCTAAAATAACTCAAAGAATCAAAACAACAGAAGGCCTGCTACCAAAATTAATACAATTCTTAAAATCAAAAAAGAAAACTCTACCTAGGCGGGCAAGTATGAAAGCAGCACTAGATAGATTATCTACTAAAGGAAGAGGAAGAAACAGAATTATTACTCTACTCATTAACAATCCAGAAGAATATGTTTTTAATGAAGAAACTTATTCAGAAGATTTGTCTAAAATTAATAAAATAATTTCTGATAATTTATCTGATTTTAATGAGACAGTAGAACCCTTAGTAAATCAAGGAACATACGATTGGAAACAATATAATGATTCATTAATTAAAAAATATAGAGATAATAGAGATTCTATTGGACAAAGCAGAACGGAATATGTAGGAGATGAAATGGTAAAGTTGATTGATGCTATTAAAACTGATGTGGATGCTATTAAAAAACCACACAAGGCTAAGTTGGCTTTAATTAAAATAGGAAGTGAAAATGGTAAAAGTAATACTATTAATAATGAAGAATATAATAATTTCTTACAAAATCTTAATTTAATTACCGACAATTCTTATTGGAAAACTTATTCAAAAGGTACTTCTGATATAGTAGAAAGCAAAAAGCCTAATACTGCTAATGAACTCCGTACTTCTAGGACTAGCATTGAGGACAAGGCTAAACAACGCATTAAAGAATCTGTTAAACTGTTAGAAAGAGAAATAAAGGACTTAACTGAAATGGAAGAAAAGAGAGGAAACGTTCCATATTTTGCAGAAAGTAAGAAAACTATTAGAAATAAAATTGATAAACTAAAAGAAAAATATCCAGAAATGTTTAAGGAGGAATAATATGAGTTGGAGAAATGAATTAAAAAAGGCAGATAGTCCTATTTTAGATAAAGCCACACCTAAACAAAAAAAGAGAATCAAAAAAGTTTTACAGTCAGTCCAACCTTCTGAATACATGGGTCAAGATTTTACTAAACTAGGAGATTTAATTGATGAATTAAAATCAGAAGGGTTAGTGAAATCTAAATCAATAACTAAGAAATTAAATAAATATGATGAGGTAAATCTGCAATTAGTTGCTAGTGCTTCTGAATTAAGAAAAGACTATGAGGTTCTATATCGTCAACTTAGAGGGATGGTTTATCCTAAAAGTAAAGGAGATTTAGGAGAGGAAAAAGATGAATGAAGATAATGAAATGATGTTATTACTAAAAGAGTTAGTAACTAAAGTAAAGCAGTTAGAAAGTGCTGTTTATGATAAAGACAATTTGTTGATGAAGTCGGGGTATGTTGTTACAGAAACTCCTTCACCTGCCATCAGTAGCGGAATTGAAATGAGTGATGATAAGATTGCTAAGATGGAATGGGAACAAATTAACGAAATGGTCGCAAGAATAGAAGGTGCATTTTAATGACATACGATAAAGAAGTAATAGATGCTATGCTTAAAGCAGGGGCTAAACTAAAAGAAAAAATAGAGATTATGAATCATAATGATATGATTGATAAAGATTCTTTGACAGGTGAAGATGTTAAGGTGAAGAAACCAAAGGCAGTAAAGGATGATACTATTGATAAAATAACAGGTATTAGAGAACCTTGGGGCGAGCAAAAAAAAAGATAAAAAAAGCAGCATTTGATTCTGATTATGCAAAAAAAAATGGATGTCATTCAACGTCTTGTGAAGAAAAACCTGCAATGGTTAATCCAATAGGCGGTGATGTTTTGTGTCAGAAATGTTATGATGCGATAAAAGATGATAAAAGATACAATACTTCTCATTGGAAAAAAGTTTAGGTGAGTTAATGCCATTGTCAGGAGTTTTTGAGAAGAAAACAAACGCTGTGGCGAAGCGTGTCCTTGACTTTTATGAAGATATGAGATATAAATATCTATCAGCATTAGATGACCCTAAAGAATATGGTACAGCATGGAAAAATGCAGTAAAGAAACTTAGAACTGATTTTGACGGTTTAGGAGATTTTACAGCAGAACTTAAGAAATATCTAGATGAAGATAATGTTTTTAATGATGAATCTACTAACCCTGAATCTACAGAAGCAAAGAAATTATATAATGCTATCAAAGAACTTAGATTTAAATCTAAGGAAATGAATGACCCATTTGCTCGACAACTAGGTGATAAGGTAATAGAAACATTAGTCAAAAAGCCTAGTGTTTATGCTATGTTTATTCATTATGCTTTACGTTCCCACACTCATGCTTTAGATAGAAAGTCATGGGAAAATAATGATATTAAACCTGATGAAATAACAGAAGGGGCTAGAGGATTAGATTTAGAATTAAAAGATATACCCCTATATTTAACAGAACATTATGGTGATGATGTAGATACTAGCCGTGTTAAATCTAAGTTTGAGGGAGCATTAAAACTTCTAGAAAAAGTCTATCTATCAGAAAACTCACAAGATAGTTGGGATAAATTAGTAGCAGTAGATATTAAAAAAGAAGACGAAGAGAAGTCAGAAGAAGAGAAGTCAGAGATTGAGTTTTTAATACCAAATAAACCAATGTATAGAATCTTTGAAATTGACGACCTAAAAGAATTAAAAGGATTTAGTGGCGAATGGTTAGTCCAAGAAAAGTTTGATGGAATAAGAATACAAATACATAAGAAAAACAATAAGGTTCAAATATTTACATATAATGAAAAAGATATAACAGATAAATGTAAAGATATAGTAGAAAAAGCAAAACAAAAAAGATTTGGAGATATGATTTTAGACGCAGAATTAATTTTGTATGATGGGGATGAACCTTTACATCGTGCAGATACTATTGCACATCTATTCAAAAACAAATATAAAGACGCTACATTAAAAGCAAGAATATTTGATATTATGAATCACGATGGGAAAGACTTGACTGATACACCACTTAAAGAAAGAATAAACATATTATTTTACCAATTGACTCCGGGGTCATCAGACCTATTTAATTTCCCTTCTAAGAAAAATACTAGGATTGCTGATTCAATAGCAGAAGTAGAAAAATATTCTAAAAGCCTAATGGAATCAAAAACATCAGAAGGGGTTGTCATTAAAGATATTGAATCAACATATTATATAGGGAATAAAAAGAATCCAAAATGGATTAAATGGAAAAAGTTTGTTGATTTAGATGTTATTGTATTAGATAAGAAAAAGACTAAATCTAATTTATATTCATACTCAGTTGGAGTTGGGCCATTAAGCGGAGAACAGGCCAGAGAACATAATGGAACAGAAATAGAAGGTAAAACTTACTTGCCTGTAGGTAAAGCATTGAACACTAAAGAATCAGTAGACATAGGAGCAATTATTAGAGTTAAGGTTGATGAAGTTAGAAGGAAAGATAAAGGATATAGTCTGTATTCCGCAAAAGTAATTGAGATACCTGAAGTAGACTCACCTGAAAAATTAATAACTTTAGAATTATTATCTAAAGAAGGTAGAAAAACTCTAAAATATGATATTGAAGATGCTTTGTTAAAGTATACAATAACAGATGGAATACACGGTAAAGCAGATATTATTATGAAATCAGATTTAGATGGTTTTACCATATATGGTTTTGAAGGCGATAGTTTAATGCAAAAAAATGCTCTTGCAGATATTGATTTATGGAAAGAACAATTAGGAGAAATGATAAAATCTAAAACTTCAGATGCTAGAATGTCAATTAAAAATTATTTAATCGAAGAAGGTAGACCAACTGAATTAAAAGATATATTTAGATGGGCTAATGAAAATATTCCTGATTTAACACAAAAACTTTGGGAAGGAGACTTTAACCATTTTAGTTCTTGGATGAAAGATTTTACAGGTGATTTCAAAAGAGTTGGTGAAAGTAAGTATACTGAAAACCCTGTAATGATAACAAAAGACGATTCAAAACAAGCATTATATAAATTATCCATAAGAGAAGATGATAACATTGAATTAGTAATTACATATAAAGATGAAGAAATGATTTGGATAATAGACATAAAAGATTCAGAAGATATTTATAATCTATTTGGTAAATCAGGGAAGTTTCCTGCTGAAATCGGAGAAAGAAGTCAACCTTCTAAGTTATTAGATAAAGGTGCAATATTATTAGGAGTTCAAAAACATGGCTATCACGAATATAAATTAGATGGTGATAAGTTTAGAACTAGATTACATTTTAGAGTAGTACCTGTAAAAGAAAAAGATAAATGGGTTGTATGGACAGGAATTAAACAAAAGATGTTAGATACCAAAGAAGATGAAGGTTTATGGGATATAACAGAAGATAGGTTTAAAAAATTAACCATGCAATTTGATTAATATCATTTAATTTATATAGTAAAAGAATTAAAGCAACCGTATGGCCGAGGCGTTGATGCTTTCTGATGGTTCTTTTGATATATTAAAATCAGATGAATTAGTTATTGGCGGCTATGCTTCAATAGAGATTGTAGATAAACAAAACGATTTAATTACTTTAAAGGCTTTAAACGAAGCAGTCTCTAATTACATGAAAGACCCTAAATATAGAAATGTAATGTCAAACCATTCAAATGTTCAAGTTGGAGACGTAATAGAGAAATACCGTGATAAAAACGGTATGCTCCATAAAACAGAAGTAGATGATGTAGGGTTCTATGTTGTCATTAAATTAAGAGATGATATTGAAAAGGCAAAAGAAATATCAAGAGGTATTAGAAAGGGAACACTACGTTCCTTTAGTATAGGCGGTCAAGCCTTGAGTAAGCGAAAAAAGTCAAGTGATGAACTTGGCGAGTTTAACGAAATTGACAAATTAGAACTCCATGAAGTCACTATTTGTGAAAAGGGTATCAACCCTGAAGCAAAGTTTGACATCTTGAAGGAGGATAACGGAATGACAGAAAGATTGGAAAAAGCGTTAGAGGAACTTAACAGCCTAATGGCAGAAGTTAATGACCTCAAAAAAGAAGAAGAAGCAAAGCCTTCCTCAGATGATGGGGAAAAAGAGGCTATGGCTTATGAAAGTATGGACACTATGGAGGATGAACCAATGGATAAAGAACCCGAAGATATAGAAATGTCTGATACAAAACCAGAAATGGATGATGAAACAGCAAAAATGAGAAGCGGCCCAGAAGGTTCAGTAGAACATGGATATGGAGAAGACCTAGAAGCAGGTAAGAAACATACACAAGCAGCACAAGTAGGACAATTGTATAAAGAGTGGCAAAACGATGACTTTGCTACACTTGACCTATCTGTTGAAAATGTAGAAAAAGCATATGATGCGTTTAAAGCAGAACAGTTAGAAAAGATGGCCTATGATACATTAAAGTCTAGATTTGAGTCTAGATTTGCTAGTGAACAAAACGTAAGAAAGGCTGATGCTGCTAGAGCAGGATATGATGCAAAGAACGAAGTGGAAACACTAAGAGAAGAGTTTGCTATGCTAAGAAAGAGTTTGACAGAACAAAATGAAAAGATTGTTAAGTCACAAACAGTAAAAGTTCCAAACTTTGATGTAACAAATATGTCATGGGGAGAAATCCATAACATAGTATCAGGATTTGAGGAGTGATAAAAAATGAGTGGATATATTAAAACTATGAAAGATTTAGAAGCCGCAACCTATGGAATAAAAGGTGGAAGCGGAAATGCTTTGTTAAAGAGTGCAGGAGTTGTTGCGTTTGGTTCTTCAGGAACAGGACACGATACAGATGTAGCGGGTTTATCCGGTGCGTCAGGTCTTGCTGATTTATACAACAAGGCTTATGGACAGAAAGTTTGGTCTATGCTTAACCAAGAAGTTAATGCATTAGCAATGCTGTCAAAGAGACCATACACAACAAGTGGATGGCGTATTTTGAAAAGCCGAGCAGAAGGTGGAAGCGGTTCTACCTTTGATGTAACTATTGGCGGAGCAGGTACAGGAGCAGCAGCAACAGGTGGAGCAGCACCTAGAGCAGATAGAATTGGTGGAGTTGCTGAAAACGCATCTTTAGGTACAGGAAATGATATTCCTGCAATTACGCCTGAATACACCAAACTATTTACAAGCCCTAAAACAGTTGCTCATTTGTTTGAGTTCTCAGAACTTGCGCTTGAAATGGCTAAGATTGACGATGGAGTTGGAGACCTACGTTCTTTAATTCGTGAAGATATGGGTAAGCATCATGCTGAAGTACAGAACAAAATGCTTCTAATGCCTTTAGAGGCATATGACGCTGTTCTAACAGGAAGCGATAATATGACTAACATTAATAGAGGTTATACTTCTTTAATGAAAGTGGTCGCTTCATCTCAAGAAATGGAAGCAATGGTTGATGCATCAATGTTAGATGATTCTACATCTAGCACAGGTGGTCTAACTGCTACACTAAGTACAATTTATGGTGCAACAGATAGGCAACTAGTAGGTAACGCATATAACACATCTTTCCTAGATGCAGAAGTAGATTATGGAGCAGGATATGCAGCAGGTGATGCTAGAGTCCTAACTCTAACTATCTTAAATGATATGCTAAGAAGACTTCGTGAAAACGGAGGTAGTCCTAAAGTTATCTTAACAGGGTATGATACAATTCAGCACCTTGGTGACTTGCTACAAGCACAAGAAAGATTTATGGATAGAAAAGAGGTTATACCAACCCACAATGGAGTAAGAGGTGTAAAAGGTTCAGAAGTTGGCTTTAGAGTCGCTACTTACTATGATATACCAATTATCCCTTGTAAAGATATGCCTAAAACAGGAAACCATGCTACTGCATCAGAGAAACTAAGCGACTTGCTTGTTCTTGATACAGACCATCTTTGGATGAGTGTTCTTAAACCAACACAATACTTTGAAGACGGTATTGACCATGGAAACCCATTCGGAGTAGGAACACTAGGAAACCAAGCAATGTATAGAACCATTGCAGAAACAGGTTGTTCTTTCTTTAAGGGTCAAGGTAAAATAACTAACCTAAAGAGTGCATGAGGTGATTAAGTATGGCATTAGCATATACTGTATCATTACTGCCAGACCACAAAGGCATGACTTTGCCTAAAGTGGTTGGTGATGAATATGTTGTAGATGCTTTGATAGATGTAACGTCAATTGTCGCAGCAGGGTCAGTAATCCCTGCTTCGGCTCTTGGCCTTTCAACTGTTCATTGTGTAACAATATGTGGTAATGATAATCCCAATAATAGCACAAATGACATAGCAGTTAAGGTAGAAATAAGCGCAACAGGAGGATATGAATCTTCAACTTCCTTTGCTCTTATGTTCACTACTATGTCAACAGGTACTACGTTATCTAATGATGCTAATGGTGGTTCTGTTAGAGTAAGAGTTTGGGGTAATCTCTAAACTTAAAATGTGACCTTTGGCCTTCTTTAATTAGAAGGCCAGAGGCTACTATAATATAAGGTGATGAAATATGGCATTAATAGAATTAAAGAATAAAGCAAGACCTATTAATTTAACAACTAGGTCAAGAGCAAAAGTTACATATGGTGACAAAATAGAAATATCTGCAAAGGAAGCATTAACTTACTTAGGAGATAATACATTCAACATTACATTCGTTCCGACCGATAAAAAGGAATTAAGGACTTGTAATGCTAGACAACTAGAATGGTTGCGTAGAGAGTTTGGTGTTAAAGGAGACATAGATAAGATACTAAATAAGATGTTTCCTGAACCAACTATTAAAAAGAAGATTAAAACAGAAATAAAGAATATGATGCCTGTTGAAGATAAAAAAGAAACGACATCTTCATAAGGGAATCGAAACTAGACTAAAACGAAGGGGGAACAAAGAATGTCAGGATGTAATAATACAGGAGTATTAATTGTTTCGGGTACAGGAACACAAGGTACTCAAGCACTTACAGGTAGATGCAGAATCAAATCTATTAAAGTAATGAATGATGCTGCGGTTGATAAGACTGTTACATTTTATGACGGTACTTCTAACTCAGCAAAAAAAATACATGAAGCACACGTTGGGGCAGTGAATCAAAACTTTGATTTTGATTTTCATGGTGCTATTGCTAATAATGGATGTTATGTAGAAGTTTCCGGTTCTGGTTCTAATAGTGGGGTTAGTTTCTCTCTTCAATATTTCTGAGGATGAAAAGATGCCCGCATTAGAAAAGGACACAAAATTAGTAATGACGATATTATTCGTTGGAGCCATTAGTGGAACCAACGTTTATTTTTACGCAAAATATGGTAGTGCAATTGCCTTTGGTGATTATGCTCATGCAGTAGTATTTGGATTGATGACTATCGGTGCAATACTTTCTTTGAAAGCATTGTTTGATTTAGCATTAAACGATAAGATAGAAATGGTTCTATTGGATAGAAGAATTGCTTCTTATTGGGCTAAGAAAACTAGAGATGCAGAACAACGTGAAAGAATTAGACAAAGTATGCAACAGTTTAGTCCTCAACAATCTATGTATATACAATCTCCGCCCATGCCTAGACCTATTGAGGAAAATAGAGTGCCTACATCTTTCTTAGCACAAATAGAACAGTAGGGGTATTAAATGTTAGAAGCAATAACCACAGGTTTTAGCGAAACAACATTAGCATACGACCTTCAAAGAGCGCATTCTGCGGATATATGGTTTATTAGAGCCAGATACTTTTTTTGGGGTACTGTTTCTACAATAATAGGGTTTCTTTTTGGACACGCTTTACCTGCATTCGGAATTAATATTTATAAAGAATTGTGGGAGGGATTCATTTACACTTGGCATCATTTAATAGGGTGATATTATGTCAGTAATGACAGGCTTTGTAATCATAATGGCTGAACAAATAGGTCTTATGTGGAAAAGAATACACGCTGTACCTTTTGGAATATACGGAGCAACTAAAGTAGGTAAAACGACTTTAAATCACCAATTAAGAACTAGAGGAGAAGTACCTAAAATAGTAGAAAGAACAGTAGGGAGAGGCAGGGCTACTAGAAAATCTATTAAAATTGATGGAGATATGCACACTATCAAATCAGCAGACGTTGGCGGTGAAACATTATATTGGGGAGAATGGCTCAAAGATATGCGAACTAGAAAAGTAAAATATATTATTTTTATGATAGATGATAGGCATATGGATAAACATTATGATATAGAGCAACAATTGTGTTGGTCTTTTTTGGTAGATTCAATATGTTCTCCTTATTGGGATATGATAAATAAAAAACACAAAAAGAAAAACCATGATTATCCGGTAGCAGTAGGTTTATGGGCGAATAAGTTTGATTTATGGAAAGATAAATACAGATATGATGACATACAAAAACACCCAATATTTGATTCTTTTAAAAATGGTATGACTAAGTTAAATGATAAAGGAATCCCTTGTTTTAAATATGTAGTAAGTGCAAAATCAGATTCAGAAATGGTTTATAGAGGAATAACAACAATGATGGAGGACTATTAATGACAGATAATTGTTCAATTGGGGTATTGTGTTCTTGTATTAAATGTGTAGAATATAGAAAGGAGAAAAGTGAATGACAATAGGTTATCAACCACCAAGTCTAATCGGAGCAACTAACGCTACTGCAAGTGCGTTTTTACCACCGATGAAATATGCCAGAGCCGCAGGTTCTATAATGAATTATGAATATAAAAGTACCAAGCCAAAAAAACAAGTAAAAGAAATGATTAAAATCTTACTACCTGAAAAGAAAAGATTTCTTAAAATTAAACATGGTTTCAAGTTTAATACAAGAGATAGATGCGTAGTCTGTGGAACACATAGAGTATGGGAAGCATCAGACCCAATGAGGCCGTCTATCCCTTTACATAAGGTAAAGAAAGGATATCCAATGAGAGGTACTTATTGTGATAAACACGCACAATTACATAAACAATATGAAATGTTAGAACAGCAAATTATAGCAGACGAACACGGGTTAGAGTTTAAGCGATATATGCCTGCTCCTAAAGTTCCTAAGTTATTACAATCTGCACCGCTAACTTCATTAAGGCAACAAGATATAGAAGCATTGTCAGTAGCGGGTTGGACTATCAGGCCACCTAAAATGATACAAGAAACGTTAGAAGATGAGATGTTTAGATTAACTATGGAAAGCCAAGCAATAAACAGTAGAGTTTTAAAGTTAATTAAAGTCGGAGCAAAAGTAACACCAAAAGAAATAGAGGTAGAGTGATATGGGATTATTAGGAACAAGCAATACAACGTTATCTAATCAGATAACACAACAAGGACAGTCAGATTTTAAAGTAATGAACAATCTTTTGACATTACAAGAAAACCATGTAGAAGATTTCTTTCAATATCACGGTGAAGCGTTTTTAAGTGCATTTGAAAAATTATTAGAAGATGTTACAGAAAGGGTAGTTAGCCAAATGTTAGTTAAATTAAAGTTTGTAAGTAATTCTAATGGAGAGTTATCGGTTCATTCTGATGCACTTAGAGAATATGAAAGTATTACTGCTGAAAACATTACATTAGATTTACAACAGTTATTAGCGACTGCATTAAATACAGAAGTTATAATGCAAAGAAAAATGGCTAAAGCACAATATATTGAAGCACAAGGATTTACTTCATCAGGAACACCTCCTATGTCCGGTCAAACAGGAATGCCTCAAGGGATGCCTATGGGTAATCCTCAAGGAATGAACCCTGCTAACATTCAAGGGAATAATGCGGCAGTAGGTATGAATAATATGATGATGCAACAACAAAATGCAATGAACAATGCATCAGGTTATCCTATACCTCCTTCTGGCTACGACCAAATGAATAATCCATATTGGATTGACCCCGCTACCGGACAACCAACATATACTCCACCTGCTAGTGGACTTGGATTAGGTAACGCTATTAGTAAAGGATTAGCATGGGCTTCTTGGTTAGCATGAGAGGAGAGATATGGACATTAAAATACCTGAATCATTTAATGTTCAGAACCGCACTAGAAATATAGGTTCAGAATTAGAGTTGAACAAAGATGATTTGTCCAGCGATAAAGGCACTGAACATCCTTTGTTTATTTATATGCTAAAATATTTAATGGCTCCTTTAACAGAAAACTTAGGTACACACTCTAAAGGCATGAGAGTATTATTAGACGCAGAAGGTTTAGAAAACGCTGCAAGATATAATGCAGGTATGGATGTAGATTCAGAAGAATACATTAAACATATAAACCATGCTTGGAATACTTTATCTAAATCTAGTATGTACTCAACACAAAAAATAAAAGATGAGGATAATCAATCATATGGAGTAGTAGAAAAAGGCATATTAGGAATATTAAATAATCAAAAGTGGATAGAACAAGAAGATAAGGAAGTTATAGAAAAACTAATTCAAATTATGCCTAAAGAAGGACAAGAGACATCCTTCATAGATTTGTTAGATTTAGAAGAAAAACAAAAAAAGGTAATAGGCACAGAAGGACAGAAAAAAATATTTGGATATAGAACAGGAAAAAAAGCAAGTGAAATGTACGCATCAGGCGAACAAGGTAAGCCTTATTATCCAATATTAAAACTGTTAGAAGAAGTAGTAGAAACTTCTGAAAGTGCGGATAATAAGATTATCAAAAGAGGCAAAATAGAAGATAAGGTTGTTATTGAGTATCTAAGGAAAGTTAAAACAAGTAAATGGGAAGGGGAAAATGTTACATTAAGACAAGACATTGTTATTCATTTTGATAGACTGTTCCAAATATTAAGAAATAGATATGGAATAGGAAATGTAAAATCTGATAGTAAAAACGCCAAACCTATAAAAACAGATAATGTAGAAACTCTCCTAAAAGAAGATACAGAAGATACTAAGGTAGTACCTTTGGCTAATAATCAAATAGAACCAAATGCTCAATACGATGTGTGGGAAAGACAAAATAATATCACAAAACCAGAAAATCTTTCTGATATAGAAGAACATCTATTTAGAAGAATAATTTTAAAATTAGAGTTAGAAAAACAACAACAATCAAGAGACATACAAGCGTCTCTCATACATCATTTGTATAAATATAATATTATTGATAACTTAAGTGATGATGATGAATTAGGTCAATATTCTGATATGTTAACTCAACACTCAAAAGGTAAATGGAGAGACAAGTACGGAAAAATAGATTTCCCCTTTACTAATGATGAATTAGATTTAATAGAAAAAATAGTAGATACAGAAGAGTTAACAGAACCTATGAAAAAACTAAAAGCACAAACTTTAACCAGAACACTTGCAGCAGAAAATGAACGTGCTGCTAAAGAGAAAAAATTAAGTTCAAGACCTGTAATACAAAGAGGAGAGTCGGGTATATTTGACAGAATAGCAGACCCTACTTTAACTAGCATAAACTTAAGAGATGTTAGGTCTGGGGAGTTTAGAACTGAATTACTTAAGGCAATAACCCCCGGAACAGAAGGAAAATTAAGGTTTTCTTACGGTCAAATAACAGATAGAAATAGAGAAGGATTAATTTTATTAGATATCACATTCACTCCTTATGTTAAAATATTAGGATATGCTGATTATCAAGGAGATACATATAGTGTTCGTTCAGGTAAAGATTCAAAGTTTATTCCTTCTAATATGGACAACTTATCTGCTAATTTGATAGCAGAAGGAAAAAATAGAAGTTATTATCTTCAAAATATTAAAGGTGCAAGTATCTTTTTATATTCTTGGAAAAAACAATTAAGCAGATTAAACAGGATGGTACAAAAATATGTCAAGACTTAAAACAGCAAGTGATTATACAACGATAAACCCTGACTATGCAAATGGTAAAGGGTACTATACAACTCATGTAGATGTTTCAGATTTACTTCAGATTAGTCCAAATAGTGATTTAGATGGTGATGGTGATAAATCATATTTTACTGATGATACTACACCTTCTAAGGCTATGGTTGGTAAAATAATTAAGAGAGTAGAAGGTAATATTGATAGTTCTATAAAGCATTCTTTTAGGCCTGAAATAGTAGAAAATGAAATACACGATTTTGAATCAGGTAGATATGTAATTTACCCTGCAACACATTGGAAAGATTATGTAGGTTTTGTTCAATTAGATTATCCTAAAGTTAGAAAAATAATAAAATTAGAAGTTTACCAAGGAGATAAATGGAAAAACCTTGCTTCTAGTAGTGTTGAATATACTCCTCCTAGTTCTGCTACTACATCTGAATATACACTTAAATTATTGGTTGCAGGATATACTTTCAAATTAACTAAAGGAACTAATAATGGATTCTATGATGTTTTCGGACAACAAACAACAGTATCACAAATATGTGATGCCATTAATGAAGTATTTCCACATGACACAGCACAATTTACAGGTGAAACTTCACCAAAAACTACAACACAAATGAGTGGCACAACGAAAAATATCTCAGATTTCTTTTATGCTAGTCCATCAAATAACGGTAAATCAGTAACTATATCTTCACTTCTACCTTCTGATGCAGGTTCTATTTGTTCTCTTATAGAGACAATAGACGGTACTGCTATCACTACAAGTTTTAGTGATAATGAAGATTCAGGTAGAAATAATGATTGGTGGGTAATAGGTAGACAAGGTAAAATATTCTTTAGAAAAGAATGGCCTTTCTTAAAAAATAATTCTGTTAAAGTAACTTATATTACAGGGGCTTCTAGAGTCCCATCAGGAATACATGATGCTGCTACTAAAATGTTTGCAGCCGAAATATTGGTACATGATGATAATAGTATTTTGATAACAGAAACAGGTTCTAACATTGATTTAAAAACTAAACATGATATCTTAAAAGAAGAAGCAAAAGCATTAATTGATGGGAAAAAGAACCTTTTACATTTAATTGATTAGGTGAAACTATGTCTAAAACAAAGATGGATGAAATACTTCGTACTGAAATAGAAATGAATAAAGTATTACAGGATTCTATCTATGGAGATTTTGCACTAAGTATTGAAAAAGTTAAGGAAGAAGCAATTAATAAATATCATAAATGGCTAATACAAGAAATGATGAAGAAAATGAATGGTGAGTTTTATGGATGAAGTAGATTTTATTATTAAATTACTAACTGATAATTGGAGCAATACAGATACAGTAACAGCAGGTAAAGCAGGAATTACAAAGGCAGATGGTTCTGCTTGGACATATACTCCAACTCCTGTATTTATAGACATACGTTCAATAGAACCCGGAAAAGGAAGAAGGGTAGATTTAGACGAAAACGCTGTTATTATTGTTTATGAAGAAGGTGCTACTCTTTCACATCCTACCATAGATAGAACAGTAAGAAATGAAGAGTATAATTTTACTTTACATTTAAGAGTCTTACATCGTAGAGACTACCCAGAATTAACATACTCAAGACGACTACTACAAAGTTTATATCAAATGACTAGACACATCGTAGAAAGTAAGGGGCTGAGACCCAAGGTTTACACAGGCGGAAACGTGGTGGGAAGCGCAGAATTAATTGAGATTACAGGCAGAAATGAGGCTAATGATAGAGGAAAGAGGTTGTTGGGTTATAAGATGTCTGTTACCATGAAAAGGTTCGGGAGAGCCATTTAAGTAAGTAAGTAAGTGAGTAATATGGTAAGTAATGAAGTATATACAGGAGCAGGTTTATCTGCTACTTTAATTCCTGAAATGGATTTTGAAGTATCAGAAGCCTTTGGATTGACAACTAATAGTATGCAACTATTAAGTTATAAAAGCGGAACGACAGATGAATTAGATTGGAGTAAACAAGCAGATGGTAGCGCCCAAACCACAGTTTTTCTCAACGATACTAGATTAGTAACTGATATCTATAAAGGATGTTTAGCGAAAGTTAGAGGATATGACGCTAGCGGTGCTAATGATGAAACGGAACAAACTCTATTGATACAATCTAATGGTTCTCATAGCATTAAGTTTGGTGAAGCATTAAGTTCAACTGCTACTACTGTAAAATATAAATGCACAATACTTGCTTATGGCGCACCTGTTTACGCACCTGCTGTAACAGACAGTAAATTAAATCTTCTATCAGACAATTGGTTGGGGTTAGTTAACACCTTTACTCCCCCTACTGTAACAGCAGAACTCAAACAAATGAATCTTGCTTTAGGAGGTACACGAAACTTTGGTTATCAATTTAAAGGAGCAGAAACAGTTGATTCTGGTTCAATGGATGTATCTTTAAATCATGGAGCATGGTTGTATTATGTGCTAGGTAAAATGGATTCTAAAACTCCATCGTCTTTACACGGTTCAAGTACATTAGGAAGTGATTTAACAGCCACAACAGGCGGTAAAGATTTCTATGCTAGTACAACTACAACAGATTCTAAGATATACAGAGTAGAAAAAGGTGTAGGTAATGTCCTCAAGATTTTACCGCCTTTACCTGAAACTGCAACTGCGGGTGATTATAAAATGGTGCTTGATGCTAATTATTTCACATATGATTTTTCAGAATCAGATACAGGGGATTTACCTTCTTTTTCAGTAGAAGTAACTGCTGAGAAAGGACACGTTGACCCTTATTTGCAGGATGCTGCAACAGAAAATATGTTTAGTAGAGTATACACAGGATGTCAAGTTGATTCTATGACATTAAACTTTGAAGAAGGCCAAGACGTTAAATCAAACATTACTTTTGTTTCAAGAAAATGTCATAATACTCCTACTGAATATGTACCAAAAAGAAACGTACAAACATCAACTAGCCTTATGAACTTTAAAGGCAGAACAACTGATGATAACAACCCATATATGTTTTCAGATGGTAGTCTAAAGATATACGGTCAAACATTGGCTAGAATTAAAAGTGGTAGTTTAACTATTAATAACTCTTTAACTCCACAAAGATTTCTAGGAAATTATGATAGAACAATTATATCAAGACATATTGGTGGACAAAGAACATATGATTTACAGTTAACTTTATTGATTACTGATAGAACAATTTGGGATGAATTAAGAAACCAAAACGAAACTACTTCAACAGTAGGAAGTTCAGGTGCAGCATCAAACTTTGGATTAATAGAATTAGAGTTTGCTAAATCATCAACAGATAAGATACAATTAAAGTTTGACAATTACCTAACAAGTAATGTAGATATTCCTTTCCCTGATGACAAGGGCGCTCTAGAAGTCTCATTGACTGTCAATGCAAGGACACTTAATGACTGTAAATATCTAGGTAAATGGGCTATTCAAGGGTAAATAGGGCTTAAATCGTATTTAGAGGTAAAATAAACTTTTTTAGATAAGTAGGAGGCCAAAATCATGTTAAGATTCCCGAAACTTAGGGGCATGACAGGCATCATATTTATCGAAAGGGGCATCTAGGAGGCTCAAAAGGATTTTAAAAAATATATTCCACTAACAGTCGTTTGTTTGTTTGTTAGTATAATTGTAGGTGGAAAAAAATGGAAAAACAAGTAGTAAGTGATAAGAATGTGCTATTCGCACAAACAGAAACGGAATGTTATGAATTAAAAGTGACACCGGATAGAGAAGAATACCTGAAGGTATGGGTGAAAGAACCTACATGGCTTCAAGTAGAACAAGCGTTAGGATTGGTTATGAACCTAAACGCTAATCAAGGAAGTATGGGTATAGACTTTAATAAAATGTATAAGTTTATGGTCGAGAACTTCATAGAAAAAACAGAACCACAATTGAGTTCAATAGAACTCTTAAGGTTATCACCTTATGTTGGAGCGCAACTTAAAGAGATATTACCTAACCCTTTTAATGACCTTACGGGGGCTGATGAGGGAAACTAAGAGAGATTCGTAGGGGCTTGAATGGTAGTGAAATATCTCCTGTTCTTGCCTCACGAATCATGCTTTATACATATTGTAACACATTCAAAATAAACCCCGTAGAAGCCTATCAAACTCCTGTTAGTATAATAAAAGATATGTTAACAATTCATCAAGAAATAGAAAAAGAAAAAATTAAAGAAATGGAAAGAAAAGCGAGATGATAATATGTCAAAAAAAGACCCAATAGAAACTACAATAAAACTAACTGAATCTTTGACACAGTTACAAGATACAGCACAAGGTGCAGTAGCAGCATTCGGTCAATTTGGAGATACAGGTAATAAAGTTTGGACTATCTTTAGTAGGTTTGCTTCAGGTAGTTGGGTTTGGCCTATTCAAAATCAAATTAGAGGTCTTTCTAACGTAGCATTAGTGTTTACTAATAGAACACAGGCACAAAATAAAGCCCAAATTGAAAATATCGAATCAATATTGAAACTACAAGATGCGTATAAAGGGTTGAGAGAAGAGGCTAAAAATCTTGAAAAAACTCCATTATATAAATCTCTTATAGAATTAGTACCGGGCGAAGAAGGTAAAGTTAAAGATTATACAGAAAAGACATATGATAATGTTCTGGAAAGAATGAATGATAGAATAAAAACCATGCGAAAAGGTGCTGAAAAAGTATTAGGAATCTCTGGCAGTTCAACATTTAAAAAGTATTTTGGTCTTAATGAAGAAAAAGGTGCAAGAAAGTCAAGAGGGGCTAAAGATGGATGGGATTTTCTTCAAGAAGGTTTGCCTATGAAAAAAACTACAAAAAAGACTTTAGTAGCATTCTCAAACATAAGTAAAGGATTTAAAAAATTACAAGGAGTATTCGCAAAGATACCTTGGATGAAGTTATTCCCCATGTTATTGAGTTTCTTAGGAGGTGCGCTTGTTTTCTTTGCTAATTTTATGTTATATGTAATAGCAATATCAATAGGTTTAGCGTTAATAATTAAGTTTGTTAAAACCTTTTGGACTGAAATAGAAGAGGTGTTTATGGAATTATGGCCTACTATTAAAGCAATAGGAGAAGGGATATTCGCAATAGTCAAAGGATTATTCTTCATTATAAGCGGTGGATTAACAGGAGACCTTGAGAAAATATTTAAAGGGATAGTTATGGCAATTGAAGGCGTACTAACTGTAGCATTGGGATTATTAGCATTAGCAATACAAGCGGCAATATTAGTAGTAGTAGCAACAATAAAAATAGCAGTTAAAGGGATAGTTATGGCAATTGATAAACTTTTCAGTATCAATCTGTTAGGAAAGAAAAACTCAATGGGTGGCGCTTCAGGATTTAATTATAATGAAGGAGTAATAGATTCTTATTCAAGCGGTGGTAATTCATCAGGAGGTTGGGCTTTAGTTGGAGAAAGAGGAGCAGAGTTTGTTAGATTACCAACAGGCTCTAGAGTATTTAATAATCAACAATCAAGAAACATGGGCGGCAATACAATACACGTTCATGTTAATGGTAGAGTTGGTGCTTCCGATGCAGAAATAAGAGATATAGCAAATAAAGTCGCTAGAGAGATTAATCTAAAAATGAATAGAACAGCAACAAACTCAAGGGTGATATAAAATGACAACATACGGTGGAATGGGAGCAGAAACAATAGTAATGTTAGAATTAGCAAGAAGGGCATCAGGAGATACAACAGGAGGTAGTATTACAACAAACAGAATAGGTTTGTTATGCAATACAATAGACGTTTCTACTAATAAACAATCTATTCCTTTCCCTGTTCCATTTTCAGGTTTAGCAGCAGGTGAGTCTAAAACAATTGCTTTAGATTTTGGTACTGCACAAAAAACACTAAGTATTACAGGCATATTAATGCCGCAGCAAATTGTTAAACAAAAAGGTACAGGAGAATCTATTACAATTGATTTGACTGCACATGAAGTAGCACAACTATTACATTCATATGTAGATTCTTCTTTCTTACATGAAGACCAGAATCTATCTAAACTTATTGTTTTAATTCCATCAAAAGCAAATACAGACTTTGAGGCAAGAAGTGGAACAACAGGTAAAAGTGATTCAGAACTTCCTCTTATTCCTTTTACATGGGCTAATAGAGATTATGATGTCCCAAAATATTCCTTTGGTAATACTCCTTTTCCTGATGTTTTTGCCTCAACAACAGATGAAATAGAGGGAATTACAGGATTTATAGATACCTTTACTACTAATTTGGTTGGAACAGATTATCCTTCAATACCATTTAACCTTACTTTTACTCACGCTTCAACAGGAGTTTCTGACTTTATCAATAGAGTAACTTAGGTGATTTAAATGCCGGGAATATATGCAGGTGATACCAAAAGTCTAGTTTTTCCCGTGATGTGTAATGGATATTTAAAGTTAGAATATGAAACTCCTAATTCTGAGTTTGATGATGAGTTTGGCTTTTGGGGGCATACTAGAGCCTATTCAATAGAAGCAATAATCTCTCCTTTTGACTGTAATGGATATGGTCTTAAAACAGGCTCAGATAGTGGGCTTAAAACATCAATTAAATCAATTCCTAGCCTAAGTGAGAATGTAACAAGTAATAGAAATACATACCAAAGTGAGTTATTTTCTGCGGTAACTGCTAGAAAGAATCATAAAATGATGCTATTTTATAACGCCAACGTTCAGTTTTACTTAGAAAATACAACGATTCATAATATAAATCAACCTGCTGAATATAAATTATGCGTTAAAATTGGTAGTGGTACTGCAACAGAAAGTAAAACTATCATTATTTCTGCTGATACTATATATGGTAAATATAATCCTAATTATTTATATGATGGAATTACATCTTCTAAAACATTATTAGACGCTACTACAACAATAAGTGGAACAACTGTAACTTGTGATAGTACAGAAAACATAACAGTAGGAACAGAAATATTCAATTCAAATGGTGTTAGTTTAGGAACGGTTCAAACTATACCAAACACTCCTGTAAATGGTGATGGTTTTGCTACTACATTTACATTATCTAGTGCAACTAATTATACACAAGCATTGTATGTTTCACAGCCTAAAGAGGCATTATATGTAGAAACAATGTATAAAGTAGGTTTTTCATATAGTAATAGCGGGGAAGTTGATTTATACTTAAATGGTAAGAAATTAACTAAGGCAGTAGCAGGTACAAAAACTACAAACAACACCTTTGCTACAAGTAATTCTTTCATTGGACAGGATGGCACTAATTTAAACACTCAATTTATGGGCGAATTATATGAGATATGTATGTATAATGGATTAGACCCTACTGATTATAGCACTACTATAAATGCAGGGCTAAATGATATGCTATTCTATTATAGATTTGGTGATGAGTAATGGTTGATAGATACACATATGTATTGAATGCAGGTACTACTGATTCCCATACTCTTCCAACAACTCACGCAAATAAACACACAGCAACTAATTGTTTTACTAGCGCATCAGTTAACCCTACAATTTCATCAACAGGCGTTTCTGATGAATCATCAGGTGTTTCTGCTAACTTCTTTGAGATAAGAAACACTTCACATATAGATAAAATATCAGGAGATAGCCCAGATAAAATAGTAAATAGGTATTATCCAACAGATAAGAGTCTAACTACATATGTAAAAAATAAACAAAAGACTAGACCTAATAAACTTAGAACGCATAAAAACGGTACAGGGATAAACGTAGTAACAGGATTATCCCCTTCTATTGAATTACATGAAAATGATTGGTTTATTCTAATAAACCCAGACATTTCTGATGTAGATGGCACAGTAGTATCAAT
>Ga0181397_1000116_pt1 | contig 28966 bp, 59 predicted proteins | sample 20SPOviralmetaG_FD_130126 | JGI IMG/M metagenome (GOLD analysis project Ga0181397, IMG submission 130126) | Marine viral communities from the oligotrophic San Pedro Time Series (SPOT) site, San Pedro Channel, CA, USA - 20 SPOT_SRF_2011-02-23 | ecosystem: Environmental > Aquatic > Marine > Strait...
GAGCATGAGCAGAATCTAATATTCTTTCAACAGCTTCTACCCCAATGCTTGGGTCTTCTATCAAATTGTCAACGTACCTTTTTGCATTACGCATTCTTAAGATGATATTTTCTGGATGTGTATGTTTAAAAGTTACATTATTTTTAAAAAAGTCTGAGTGACCTATGCAGTGAGCCATGATCAAAACTTGAAGATACATAGGATTTTCTTCCATCAAGTATGCAAGGGATGGATCACTATTAATAATCAACTCGTATGGTAAACCTTGTTGTCCAGTATTGTACATCAAGTGGTTTCTTTCAAAAGACTTACCGTAGCTCCAATGAGCATAATGAGATGGCATGCCATGATAGGCCATTGTACCAATCATTTCGTAATAATCACATGTTTCATAAGCTAACTCAAACCAGTCTAACCCATGATCAGCTGCCATCTTACAAAGCGTATCATCCCATTTCTCTAGTTGTTTTAAGAAAGTCATATCTCACCCTTAAAAAAGCTATTGAAAGCTCCCCATATATCATCTTTGCATGTAATTGTAGATGTCTTTAATTTATCGCTAGACATTCCCTCAAAAAGATTTCCTAAGCTTGTTTCTTTTAGCCATTGCATTCTTTCTGAAGAAGGCTCAATTTCGCAGTATCCATAAAATTGCATTTTTGGTAAGCACTTGTTTATAGCTTCTTTAACTAAATCATTGTCTGTTGGCCAGTTATCGCCATCAGACGCATGGAATGTATATATGTTCCATGATGATGGATGATATCTAGAATCGATTATATCACTAACCATCTTAACACCTGTCGAGGCGATTGTTCCTCCTGAAGATCCTCGTTCAAAGAAACTTTTTTCATCTACTTCGTAAGCCTGAGCTTCATAAGCCACGAAGCATATATCAACCTTGTCATATCTTGATCTTATAAAATGGTACAGCAAGAAAAAGAAGCTTCTTGATAAAAACTTCTTTTGTGTCCCCATTGATCCTGAAATATCCATCAGAAAAAATATGACTGCGTTTGAAGTCTTTTTCTCTGTTACTGAGTAGTGCTTATATCTTAAATCTTTTTCGACGTAAGAAAATGACTCTTCTGAATCTACATCTCTTTTGCCCGTAAATTCATCCTTCTTCATTCTTTTTATTCTTTGAATGGCAGTCTTTTTCTTGTCTAATCGAGGTCGAATTCCTTTTGTACGATAACCTTTTCGCTTTATTTTCTTACATACAACTTGTGCATTCTTCTTTTTCTCAAAGTTAGGTAGATTTAAGTCTTTAAAAAGATAGTCAGCAATTTGTTCAAGCGTTAATTCAACCTCATAAAATTCCTCACCTGCTTGATCACCAGGCTTATCAGGCTTTCCTTTTCCTTTTTGCTTCTTTTTCTTACCAATCGATTGTCCGCGCTTAATGTCATTACTATCAGCGGATCCTACAGCTTGATTACCATTCTCACCGTAAACAAATCTATGTTCCTTAATTCCTCTTACAGGTATCTTAAACTTCTTTTTACCATTCTCACCGATTATTGATTCTTCGGCGACGATATTGTGGATACCATCCTTAATCGCCTTTTCAATTTTTCTTCGGTGTCGAGCTCTATCGCCTGCTGAACGGTCAGCTATCGTTTTATGTTTCTTGAATATAGACATACAAAACCCTTTGGCTACGATTTATAACTATTCGCATATTAGTGATTATAGTACTTTATGCACTCAGAATAAAAGTAATGGGCTGCTGGTGCTAAATAACTTAGACAGTTGTTACAAAATTCCTCTTTACCAACCCACTTAAAGCCGGTATGTTCTAGTATTCCTGTATGTGGGTTTTTTGTAACAATTGGTAGTTTATTAGTCGCAGCGCAGTATGTTGTTAGGCGACCATGTACAAAGCTATCAAACATTATTTCATCATCATCTATCATTAGAGAGCACTCTTCAAAACACTCTCTTTTGGCTGCTGCTATTGTACTTTCGCCATCGTCAATTTCACCTTTAGGTATATCAAACTGTCCGTCTTCTCTTACTAGAGCCAATATTAGCGGCTCGCTTAATTCCACTGTGTCTTTTTTAAATACAATAAAACCTGCCCCAACCTTATTCGACCTATCTGTCATAATCGTCCTCTAGCCTAACAACATCGCTTAAATGGTTAGTACTGACCTCAACAATTTTTGCGTATCTTTTTTCTGTAGCACCAAATCTGTGAATTTGACCTACAGCGACGTGTATCGTATCACCTGGGTAATACAATTTCTTATTATCATCCTTGTCATAATTTACCAAAATACCCTCCATAACATAAATAGTCTCTTCTTTTTCTTGATGATACTGCTTAGAGAGTCTATGACCAGGATTTATTACCAGTATTTTTCCAACGTAGTCTTTTGTTTCGGCCCAAATTTCTTCATGTCCCCATGGTTTCTTTACAATTCTACCCATCTGAAGACTCCTCAGCACTTTTTATTAACCAGGATGAGCTTTGTATTTTCCCACCGCCAACATTAAATAGCACTTCACACCCTACTTTTTGACAGATATTCCATTCTGCTACTTCCTCAGGTTTGGCTCTATCTCCGCCTTTCGTAAAAAAGTTAGGCTTAAGTCTCTCCACAGCACCAACAACAGTTTGAGTACCATCATCCCAAATTATAGCAGCGTCAACCCCTCGAATACCAGCGATTATTTCTGCTCTTTCTTCTTGGTTCATAAATGGCTTTCCTTTTTTTCTTCGAAGAAAGCCATCACCATTAACCATGATCACCACATATCCTCCGTCTTCTTCTGCAAGATCGACTGTACCTAATATGCATCTAAGGTGACCGATATGTAATGGGTCAAATCCACCGCTTGTCATGTAGACTGGTGAATCTTTAAACATTTCTTTCTCTTTTAAAAATTGATCTATGTTTTGATAAACTTTCATTTTTTTAATGACTCCTTAAACGTCTGTGGAAACATATTCCTGTTAGAATTGTAGAATCTTTCAAAATCAGAATCTAAGATGTATGTAACAGCTGTATCATCCTTTGATCTAACTGATCTACCAACAGCTTGTAAAATAGTTTTAGCGGTTTGTAACGGATACCACCACTTCCACTTATACATTTTTTTCTTAACAAGTTTATCGCCTAAGTATGGATATGGAACTTTACATATTACTTGAAATCTGCTTAAGTTGCCTTTAAGATCCACACCTTCAGCCATAGAGGGTGATAATAGTACTGATGCCGACTTAGACTTTTTATGCTTTTCTAAAATTATATCTCTATTGCTAGAGTTATGGATTAGTAGTCTAGAGCTTCTTATATTCTTCTTAAGATAATTTGCAACCTTATACGAGTGACAATGGATAATACCTTTTTCGCCTTTATGTTGTGCAAGTATAGCCTTTACAGCTTCAGCCATCCTTGGCAAAGTATCATTGATTGACGATGCATTCATCTTTCCAATACCACTGTACATTATAGGACGGTTCTCTACAGGGAAAGGCGAAGGTAGAGAAATAAAAGCTGCGGATTCTTTAGGGATACCGACACACTCCATAAACGCATCTTTGTCTATAATAGTAGCAGACATCATAATGATTGTATCACCATGATCGTATAGCATTTCATGAGTGTAAGGTGCGATATCGATAGGTTTAAATTGAATCTTTCTGCTACTCTTAGAATAAGAATCCGCAGCTATTTCGCTAAGTACCCAGTTATCTTTGTCATAAAGATCAAGAAACCTTTTTACCTTACATACATGCTTATCAAGCATTTCAAACTTTTTCGCCACAGACGCAAACTCACCCGACTTTATTTTGTCTGCTAGTCCTATGTACTTACCCATCATTTTTTCCAAGTGCTTAAGTTTCGAGGATATTGTCGGGACGTACGTATTACTAATCCAATTGATATACTGAAGTTGGGTAAAGCTTTCAGGCAAAGAAAAGTTTAGGAAAGACTTACAAAATCTTTCGGATATTGTTACCTCAACAAACTTGCTTAATTCGGAATCAACGTTATGGGCCTCATCAATTACTAGTACTTTCCTTGGTAGTATTTTTCCAGAGTATTGTGTCTCAGCTAAAAAGTACGGAAAGTTTGTAACGCCCTCTTTGGATTCTACAAATCTGGTTTTTTCATTTCTATAGACGCAGTTAAAGGTGCAAGACTTCCAGAACCGACCACCTTTTTCTGCTGTCTTTAAAGCCCTTAGACTTTCCCCACATGATGTTTTCTTATTAAAGTTGCATGTATAGTTTGATGAAGACTTAATCGACTTCATTGGCCCTTTAAAGCCCCCAAAGTCTTCTATGTATTGATCTTGAAGGATTTTCTGTGTAGTTAAAAAATGCGCACCAGACTCTTTTTCCGAGGCACCAGACAAGTCTTTATAAAGACATCTTGCAACTGTCAAGCCAATAGCAGATTTACCAACGCCAGTACCGGCCTCGATAATTATGAACTTTTTACCTTCTTTCCTTACAGCGTTAAGTGCGAAATCAATAGCCATTTGCTGCTGTTCTCTTACACTGCTATAGGGAAAATACTTCTTAACTTCTTGATTCATACGCAACTCCTGATAATGATAATTGTAACAAGGAGCAGCTATATGTTCAGGTCTGTAAATCCTCTATAAAGCCATTGATTAGATTAATCGTTTCGCTAGTGTCATGAATATGAAAAGCTTTACCTTCGCTTTTTAAAGCCTCGTAAATATGCCAGTCATTTCCACCCTTTTCACAACGATCACCGGTAAAATATACGTCTGCTCCTGGATAGTGTTTTAAGCCATACGTCTTGTCCCACCCCTTTGGATATATGTCCAAGCTTGTTGATCCTCCCAGGGCGGCCGTAAGGTTACCTCCCAGCCCTTCTATCTCAGTGGATAGCAGTGAAGCGTAAAGATTTCTGATTTTGCTTTTATTATCTGCGTCAATCCATGCTTCTCTTTGAGCGGTATCTGCGTCTCTACCAATAGGGCACCAGTTCAGTAAGGATCCTCTGTATTGTAAAAACGTGCCTGTATAAGGTAGCATCTTAAAGTCATTCATGATCTTTACTTGCCATTCGACGCATAATCTAACAACTTCGTTATATTTTTTTCTGCCGATCTCATTGAGCATATCAGCTTCAGACACAAGATCAAATCCCTTACCTTGTTTATAGTCTTTCTTATGGACATATTTTTTTGTGCCATTGCATGGAAGCAAGTCTATTTTATCTAAAGGAATACCCTCTGTGTCGAACAGCGCCCCTAATTGCTCCATTATATAATCGTAGTCTGATCCTGTTATAACACCAATACGAGCATGCTTGCTAAGCTCCTTGAGGGCTTTTATCATATTGGGTTCTATACATTTTCTAGCGGGAGTTAACGTTCCGTCCATATCAAACAGGAAGACTTTTTCTTTTGTTGTCATTGAATATACTCTCATCTTTCATATTTAAAGTTTAAAGGGGGAATAAAATGCCAAGCACTAGAAACATAGTATCTTCTATCTTCTTTAGCCTTGTTGTTCTGCTTCTTACCCTTACAGGATGCCTTAATCTTAAGATACCAAGTAAGATAATAAGAACATCGAACAACACTGTAATAAAAAAAGCAAACACTCTTTTTCCAATCAGATCATTCGTTATAATAAATCAACAGTTCATATTTCATTCAAACGTTTGTGTAGAAGGTGACTGCAGCAAAAGAGTAGTAGGATCTAACGGATCAACAGGATCAGGATTTGTTGTTAAAAGTGGTAAAGACCTATCATATATTATAACAGCAGGTCATGTTTGTGCACCAAATCCGGAAGCCTTTCTATCTACGGTTACGAATGTTGATGTATCTTACAGAACAGACTTAACCTCTGGTTTTGGAAGAACTTCGACAGCTGAGATTATAGCTGTAGACAGCAATAATGATATATGCTTGCTTAAATCAACAAAGAATATGGGCCCAGCACTAAAGATAAGTAACAGTGACGTCTTGCTACATGAAGAAGTATATAATATGGCTAGTCCTGCTGGTTTAGCAAGCCCTCTAGCCGTGCCTGTATTTAAAGGATATTATGTTGGTGATGTGGCAACACTTAGCATATTCTCAATACCTGCAGTCCCGGGGTCCAGTGGGTCCCCAATAATGACTAAAAATAATGAGGTTGTGTCTATAGTATCTGCAGCTGCTGTAAGATTCGATGAATATGCCATAGGTCCGCAAACAAAGGCTCTTAGAGAATTTTTACTAGCCAACCTACCTGAAGATTAATCTGCTGATAATCGCTTCTTGCATTTTAGCATCTAAAATAGTCGTTAACTTATTTGTAAGATTTATAGCAAATAAATTCGCTTCCTGTTCTGTTGCAAATTGCTTAAGTCCAGAGTTATATCCGAGAACGCTACACTGGATGGTCGCAGCAGTTTGCCCATCTGCTGTTGGGTATAATTCAACAGATATACGAGGATCATTAAAATGACTTATTGGATCGTTGTTAACTGTTCTTAGATTTGTGCTGCTCATAAAGTTAACTATTCACTATCATATACATCATATACATGATTACGAATTATTTGATCAGAATCTGAACTGGCATAAAGAGTACAGCTTTTAGAAACTTTATTTATTTCTACAACATCAAAGATAAATTCTTCAGATTCTCTATAATCATTTTTTTGAATATTTTTTTCTTTTAAAAAATTGATCTTTACAGCATTCGCCGCTTCCATCGAATCAAAGACACCTAATATTCTACTACCGTCCCATCCTTTGATTGTTAATATAACGCAATTGCTCATTTATGCCTCATTACTTTCACCATACATATCACACCACTCAACGATGGCTGACTCTATGGATAGTATTTCTTTTTTTATTGTAAAGTCAGTCTTATTAGGTTCGCTAAAATCTTCAGTTATGTCCCGTAAGCCTTCTAAAAACTTAAGTCTTGCTACGAGATCTTGAAAATGTTGCGCTGCAGCCAGTCCTGATATCAATTTTGCAGAGTTATAGTGCGCTTGCTCAAATGGAGTTAGCCTAATCTCTTCTTTATGCTCTATGCTTCCTGACAATTTCTGCAAGATTGCTCCTGGATTAATAAGCAAATAATAACAAAAACCGTATGCTTGTTCTGATTTACTTTAGACGCTGACGTAGTAGATAAGCGTAGTTTTCATGAGTGTCGACAAGCCCAGCTAGCATATTGTCCATCCCGTAGGTTAGCACATCAAGACCTTCTAGCGTTTTAGCAGTTCCTTCACCAATACTAACAAGGTGTTTTGTATACTCTAGAGCTAGCGCCGCGATGCGCTCGGATGTTTGATCTGAAGGTGACTCCCAATCCTCGAGTATGATCATGGCATCTGATGTAATCTTCATTGGACATGCGATCGCTTCATCTTGATAAACGCCCACTCCTTTTTCGATTACTCCATCTATGACATCTTGTACTTCGTTGTAAATCTTTCCATAGATAACAACGTGGTCACCAGCAAATGATGGTCCCTTTACAACGTTATGAGCGCCATGCATCCATAAGTGATAAGCTCTTAAAAATCCAATATACGCAGATAAAATCTCTGAAGGTGACGGACCCATAAGATCTTCTAGTACATTAATATCTACTACAGCACCTGGCATTTCTTCAATTGGTGAACCGCAAGACCCGCAGCATTCTTTTAACTTCACGTGTCACTCTCCTGTTCCATACGTTTCATCTTATAGTCAAGGTAATGATATACCTTCCCGATGTTCTCAGCAGCCACTGCGACCTTTGATTGCACCCATTCTGGTAGGTCATCATCATCCATAAGCTGATCGTGCAAAGACTGTGAGTATCTAGCGAGTTTATCTAACTGAGACTTCGTCATGCGACCTTCACCTTCGCCATATCCAAGATCCCTACCATGATCGTCATGATGATCATCAACAGGTAAGATTTCTTCAATAACATCTTCTAAAGACAGCTGTTCTTTAATAATGCTTCTAAGTTGTGTTCTAGTGATTTTCATTACACATCCCCTAATATGGTATTTATGATATCTTCCACAGCTGTTCTTATTCTTTTATCGTCACCAAAATCACTGGGGTCTAAACTGTTGGTTAATCTATACTTGTCAACAAATCCTACGATAGCCTGCATAATGGCACGCTCTTCCGCAGCTAAGGCTGGGTTTCCGGACGACCTCTCATTAAGGCGTGCTTGTTTGGTTATTGCCCTTTTAATTCTTGACTCCAGCTGGGTAGTGTCAATAAAGTCTCCATCAGCATGGCGCTTTACCCCTGTGACATCGCTAACTACATCTTCAAGATCTTCATCAGGTAAACTAACATCTTCATCTTCAAGATCTTCAAGCGCATCCTCGATAGGTTCAAGCCCAGCGGCGCCACCTTCGTCACTGAGCACTTTCATTACAACATCCTCAATCGTATCGTCTGTGACTGTTGCGATTTGCTCTGCTATGATTCTTCGTAGTTGTTTTCTTGTAATCTTCATTTGCTATTTCTATCCTGCTGTCGTAGCGTATACACTATATACGTCATATTGATCTACATTATCCCTCGCTTTAGCGAACGTAATGTTTTTTTGCATCATGTTTTTATCCAAAGCGCGTTGAATTTCTGGATCATTATCATCTAGCTTAGTAACTTCCCTAAAATCATCTTGCTTTGTTTCTGGCTCTTCACCTTTTAGTACAAATTCAAGCCATGCTCTGTCTCGAGATATGATCTTTCGACCGCCGTAACCTGTCATTCTATACATAGACTTCCAAGTCTTTAAAAGGCCTTGATCATTTACTTTACGGCTGCTGGTGGCTGGTAAAGCTTCTTTGATAATTCGTCTCAATTGTTTCTTTGTAATTCTCATAGCGTAACCTTAGTCGTACATTGATGGAGTACGCTGGACAGGAGGGCTTTTCTTTCTTAGTTTTGCTTTTCCAGCAGAAAGAATTTCTTCGATATCCGTAATAGATAGACCAGCACGTTTTATTTGATCTGCTGTGATGTTTGCGTAATCGACCCCACCAACGCTAGGGTCGCTATAATCAATATCAATCCGTACAGGAACGCCACCCGTCTTTCTAATTTGGTAAGTTATATTCTTAATGTCATCAAAGTCTATATAGTCCATCGTAAGAGAGTTACCAATGACTTCTCTTTCCTTGACACCCGGATCAGACTTGTGTTTGCTATCAGAAGCAGCACCTTGGCTATCTAGCCAGGCTGTTTCCAGATCTTTAATAAACTTATAGACTTTATCGGCATTCCAATTATCAGGGACTACAGAGTCTTTTGTAAAGCGGTCTTCACCACCGCCGACGTACTTGACCAATCCCTTCATTTCGTCCAAGTCCAGATCTAGATTTTCATGATTGACGCTGCTATCAGAAAGAGCACCTTTGATATCATTTGTCAAAGCGTAGTTAGCAATCCGGTTCATCGTTTCAAAGTTTTCAAATCGACTGACAATAATTGGAAGCATCTCTTTGCTTTCGGTAAAAAGAGCTTCTTTAAGGATTGATCTGATATGACTTCTTGTAATTTTCATTTTAGTGATACGCTCCTGTACGACGTGCATTGTGACCATTCATCTCTGCCCATAGCTCGACATAATATCCAGCGATCCCATTACGAACCAAGTGCCACGCTTCACCGCCAAAGTCTTCGATATTAAATTGAAATGGACCTTCGCCATCGTCAAAGTCTATGGTTTGACCCTCAAGACTTTCGATCATTTCCTCGAAAGTGGTTGGGACCCCATTAATTTCTACTGTTGGACCACCATCAAATTCATCTTCTAAAACATTATAGGTAAAGGATCCTTCCGTTAAGAGAGCTTCTTTAAGGATTGATCTAATATGATGTCTTGTGATCTTCACTAGTCTAACCTTATATCAATAATTTGTGGCATTGCCTTCTTTACAGCACGAAGTCCTTCGGGATACATACCACCAGGAACAGCTGTTATTGTCTCTAAAGCGCGACCTTCAGGGCTAAGAAGAACAATAACACCATCCATCATGCCGTCGTTATCTGCATTTCCGTATTCATCGTATGATTGTTCAAAAGCGTCGAATCCCATGACAAAGTTATCAGAGTCTGGATCATATCCAAGATATGATTCTTGACCATCTTCGTATCCTTCTCGGGAAATCCAATCCTCAGCATCATGAACACCGCGGCCAGGTAACTCATAAAAGGTTCTAAAAACGTTTTGACCGTTGTGATTAACACCATCTGGCCACGCAGCGGAAACCGCGGCTTTATCTGGGGATTGCATAAGCTCCACAGCCATACCAGATCCGGCTTGCTCATTTAAGCTTTCTTTAATAATGCTTCGAAGTTGCGCTCTAGTAATTTTCATTGATTAACCCTTTGCCAAAAAATCAGCTAAATACCTTTGTTGTTCGTCACTAAGCTCAAGCATGGCGGAAGAGCCAGAATCTTCAATTGGAGCAAATTCGTCAAAAGGTGCAAAATTAGTAATGACGTCTAACTCATCCGAAGTTAATTCTTCTAAAGATAAAGGAGTGTATTGTTCAAACTCTTCTGCTTTTTCGTAGAACTTGTCTATGATATTCTCAATAACGTTTGCAAGGTCTTGATCATTTACTTCTTTAATGATCTTTCTGAGCTGTCGTCTTGTGATCTTCATAATTCGCTTTCCAGTTCATCTGCCATTTCGCGGAGAGCCTGGACAGCGTATGCAATCTCTTCCGGTGGGACCGGTCCGCCCATGTTAACAGAGAAAAGACTCTCTGCAATGGCGTCATAGTATTCATCTGATTTAGCAAGGTCAGCTTCTTTAAGTGTACCGTCCTTCTCTGCTGCGTCAATAATACCTTTTTGTAGACTATCTGGAAGCTTTGTTTGGTCACCCTTAAGCGCTGGATCAGCATTATACTTTACAGTCGCTTTGTTACCGTCTTTTTTCTCGCTTATTCTTCGTCGAATTTCCTTGACAATAATATCAAGTACTTCGGGTTTAGAAACGTTTTCTTCACCGGTAAGAACCTTAACGTAATCAACCGCCTGAACAAGGTCATCACCACCAGCCCATGCATCCTCAACTGCCTCAACATCTTCTGGTCGATCAGGAAGATCAGACGCTTCTAATTCTTCCTTAATAATATTAGCAAGTTGTTGTCTTGTAATTTTCATCTTGTTTTCCTGTCATAATCGCTTGATAATAGCGGAGTGATCTGCCACCGCCGCGGTTTGGAAGAAGTATATAAAATAGAATCTTCTAAGAAGAATATACCTGTAGAAATGTTTTCCATACCATCGACCTTTTTCTTAATAGAGTAGAGGCGCTTAGCCATGTCGTGTGCAGTATCCCAGGAGCTTGATATCCCAACTACTCGCTCCTTTGTAGAACTAGCGTTTTGATACCACACAGCGTACATATTAGTCTTTTAACAGACCAGCTAATTTTTTCCATCTTTGAAGTTGTGCACCCTCACTTAATTGATCCTCAGCTTCCTCAGAATCGACTTGTGCTTCGTGTTCATCAGACGCTATTTCACCTGCATCTGTTGAATCTTCATTAAGAGCTTCAGTTATCAATGTACGTAATTGTTCTAAAGTAAGCTTCTTAGTTTCCATTTGGGCTTCCTCCTTGTTTCTCTAAATATACACCATGAGGTATAACTTGCTTATCATGCTTCACATGATATTTTTTAACATACCAGAATGTGCAAAGCGATATTATAATAGACACTATTGCTAAGTTCTTATCAATTTTGCTTATGTCAGATTTTAGTTTATCAAAAATGCCCGGCCGTCCCCACATAACCCCCTTAAATATAATACATCCGCATCATTCATAAACAAAGGCGCCGCCGGAGAATCAAGTGGGTTTTTTCTTTAACGGCGCATCGCGCCGGACACACGCGGTTTTCAAGCCAATAAACGCGGCACGCGTTTTCGGCACACAGAGATTTGCGGTGTTGGGTGCACCCTCGCGCCGAAGGCGTGCCTTCTCACTCGGTTGACACGCCAGTACAACCACATAAACTCTTATCAGCCCTATATTTAATAATAGCGTAAGAACAACCAGCCAAAGGATCTAATATGTCTCAAGAAATGGCATTCTACTTTTTGGCGCTCGTATTAGTTGGTACTCTAGTGTTTGTAGTACAAGGAGTACTCAGTCTAAACAGGCGTGTTAATGACCGAATCACGGAAGTCCGAAATCAGCTTCTTAGCTTGATCTATAATATACCCGATCAAAAGGGGAAAAAAGCAGATCCAAGTCACCTTACAGGAGAAGTTGAAATGATTCACCCGAAAACAGGCGAAAAGCTAAGAGCTCGGGCTCGATTCACGATAAAGAAGTAATCACAGTCCGGACGACAGACGGCCCAAGAGCCGAGAGCCTTGTATATCCTCGTATCATCGAGTCCGATGACACCAGCGCCCAACTCCGGGCCCGATAAGCGGCTAATCAAGTGGCCGGCCAGTATCAACGACAGAGCAGCCGTTCATTTCTTTACGACTTAAACTACAGATGGTACTTGAACCGGCCCATAATACTTGATATACGCTGCTACTCGGCTGATCCAAGCGACCGCAAGGATAGATGATGTGTCCCGTAACAAGTCCGACTCCGTGTATAGGGTGTTCTACAAGCTGACCGATCAGACGTCGGCTTGTTGTTGCGGGTAGATGTCGATGAACACTTTCCTTCGCCATAATGGTAACTATACTTATTCATCTGCATATACCTGATAGGCGAGTTGTGTGTTGACGAGTGTGACTGCCCCGTACCTATGTGATTCGCGATACTCGGGGTATGCTGAATTATTCGATAGTCCGGCGCTCGATTTACTCACTTGTTACAGAACCACTAGTGAATGGGATCGTACCACATGTTGCTCGAGTGTCAGACGGACTCTGTGCATCTAGTACTATCCGATTAAGCGTGTCCTCTATACTTTGCATACCTTTGAGAGTGTAAAGCATCCTGCTAGCTGTATGGATCCGTTGAGCATGTCTGAACACATCACTATTAATACTGTAGTTACCGAGTACGCCCTCTGCTTTCATCTTAGACTTGAGTCTGTCTAGCTCTTTCTGTAATGCTTCGACACCGATCTGAAGACTGTCATATTCCGCGGCTCGTCTGTCCCATATAATCGTGCTAGTTGTCATATTACTCTACCTTGACTAGATTAGTCTTTAATGCTGCGCATGCGCGCTCTTTTAATCCGGCTTCGTCAATCCATTGGATCTTGCATGCGTTATAGTTCTTTGCTAAGCCGGTAAGGATGGCTAGCCGTCCTGAGTCTTTACAGTGCTCCTTGAGTGTTACCATATCTCCTATTTTGAAATCATCACTTGACATAACCGTATCCCTCTATCGTAAGCATCCATCCGCCACATGGGGTCTTGCTCCATAGGCGGTGAGCGTAACGTGTGTCGCCTCTGTATATTGGATCTGTGAAGTAACGGCAATACTGTCCCGGACCCCACTCACGGCTCTTTTGCTCGCAAAGGTGCTGAGTGATCTGTTTATACCGCGCTCCTGGATTACCAAACAAGTAGTTGGCGATGATGTTTAGATTATTGAGTTTCGTTTTCAAAATATCTCCGAGATTTTTTTTCACTTTTAGGCGGTTTGGTTTTGAAATCTTCTCCGAAAAAAAAATTTAGGAGCTAAGGCATCGAGCCCTCCGAAAGGTCCCACAGAGTATGTTTTTAGGCCCTCCGCCAGGGGCTAAAAGGGGCCACTTTTTAAGCCCCCCAAATAGGCCCCTAAATAGCCTAAATCATTGGCTTTTCTAAGGCCCCTAACACAGATTCCACAGGGCCAGTAACAGGCCTACTACTTTTTCCTCACGTAAATCCGACGGGGCGCAAACGCTTTTTTGACCCGGTTGACTACTCCAGCATCCGCTATATACCCCGACACACATGCCTTGGGTAGCAGCTCTTGGTATAGAGCAAGTAACTCAAGCTCACTCCAGTCTCCAGTCATTAACTCTAGATCGGGTGGTGCTTGCCATGATGGGAGCTGTTCTTCGCTTAGCATGATAATGTAGTTCATACAGTTGTTGATGTGCCATATAATATTATCTGTATCGTTATCGTAGCATGACATCTTATACCAGTCACCCTTATAGAGCAACGCTGTAAAATCTACTTTTTCTCTATCTATACTCTTAGCTTTATTCACGCGCATCCCTTACTGTAGTTCGAATGTACCGACTAGTTCAGGTAGCTCTCCTGCTACCATACCGCCGTGACTATCAATACATAGGCGAATTTTATCAGCTGGTACCCAACCGTATACCGTCTCTGTTGGTCGGCTTGGATCTTCTGCATACTCATTCAACCAATAGTCATACTTTGATGGCATACCGACCTCGACTTCTGACCAGGGTCCTGCATTATTACGTGGTGTGCAATAGTTTCCTTCACTAGCCTGTACTGACATTGTGAACCCATCCTTACATACTACTAGATTAAATTGCTTTCTTGCTGTCATTTTACTGTCCTTTGTTCTGTTAACGGTACTCTAAGTGGTTGATTTTATTGGCTTTTTTCTTATGCCACCGATTCCATAGCCTTAGGCCACTTCATCTGAACGACAATATCCTTCTTGTAGTTGAGCATCCAGTCTTGGATTGCACCTTCTGGCGTAACAACCCATGCTCGGGGAATACGACTTGGACCAGGATCTGGTGCGTAGCCATCGGTAAGGATGATATAGCCGTCAAAGCTCTTACGATTCTTGACTGCATGCTTAGTTGGAGCCTTAAAACACGTTCCACCAGCTCGAGTACGGCCAGCTGCAGGGTTCTTTGACCGCTTCCAAACTGCTTTACTCTTCTCATCTACCTCTGTATCGAAGTGATAGCACGTAAACTCGGTGTTTTTAGCTAGATTTTTAAGCTCTCCGAAGCACAATGCCAACTCTCGGTCACTTACCGACCCACTCTGGTCAATATAAGTTGCGACTGAAGAGGTATATCCACGCTTTGCACCAGGAACAAGCCGTCCAAGAGTGCTATGGATACGACTATAAGAGGTTGTACGGTGAGCACGTCGGCTATATCCGCAAAATCTATCAATAATCTTCTGCCACGGAACCTCTGCAACCAACGCTGCCTTGATTTGTCGCCGCAATTCAGCAGGAACGCTACCCCAAGAACCCTTGGAATCACACTCTTTAGCCGCTTCACCTGCCGCTTGCTTTACTTTTGCCTTGATATACTCACGATCTTCCTCTGACATTTCGTCCCAGCCATCATGATCGTCCAAAGTACCCGGCATTGTAGGCAATGGATTACCATCTGCATCACAGATTTCGCCATTTGGGCCCATTGTAACGTCTCCGTCACGTAAAGCGTCGGCCAAACTCTTACCATTTTCACCACTTTTTGGGTTTTCAATGGCATCTTTAACCTCGTCGTCCTCCATCAGACGTGCGAAATACCATTCTGCGGCCATTCCCTTAGGAAAACTACCGATTTTTTGGCTTACAGCCTCATATTGTTTGACTGCAGCTTCACCCATTTTCTCTTTTGACTCTTCAGATAGCGGCTTGAAGGCCTTTCCAGGGAACAATCCGAACTCTGGGAGCTCATCCATGAGGTGAGAGTTGATAGCAAGGTCAGTTGCGTAGTTCCAAACCTTATGTGGTTCGTACTTTCTAGTGGTAGTATGCTCAAAGATGAGGTGGAGCATCTCGTGTTTAAGGACTCCGCGTACCTGTTTACCCGGAAGAGCGGCCATAAACCGGTCATTCCAGTACATTTTAAGGTCTCCGTCCTTAGCAATAACGCCTGCAGTAGGGATTTGCTGGGTTCGGACCTTACTAAGCACTCGCAGAACCTTAGCGTAGAAGGGTTCTTCCAACATCATGCCGACCAAATGGGGCTGAAGATTGAATGCTTTACCTTCTGCCTCAGTGGCGTGCTTGAAGGGTGCGTCTGTTGCGGTGGTTTTATCAGCCATTTTTACTCCGAATGCTAAGGGGGAAACCATTTCCCCACCTCTTTATAGTAATATTATACCATATTCTGAGGCTTTCTTGCACGATTATCAGAATAAGTTAGCTCTTTTTTTCTTTTTCTTCTACTTCTGGCGGTCGTAAAGTATCCATTACTGCAGTAACACGGGCATGAAGGGTCTCAAGTCGGTCCTTATAGTCTTGTTGGACCCACCCATCATTACGAAAATTGACTGCTTCTGAGTGCCACTCTTGAATCTGTCTAATGATTTCAGTCAGGTCTTTGTTACGGTCATTCATACATCCTCACAGGGTTATTAGATTTAGTATAAAAAAAAGGGGAGCCAGGTTAACCCAAAACCTTAGCTCCCCTTTAGGGTTCCTCCCCTTCGAGACTACTTGTTGGTAGTTGCTCGAGCGGCGTTAACCAACTCTACAACCTTCATTCCGATCTGCTGGTTGAGGGGGAGGAGGTTCTTCATGTTACCAGCCTTTTGAACTCCGGTAAACACCTGAATAAGGAACTCACCACCAACATCTTCAGCGAACTTAGCAATCCGCTTGACCTGTGCCGGCTTCCAGTTGTTCTCCTTACCGTGATTAGCAATCTTCTCTACCAAGCTGGCGAGTTGACTAGCAGGAGCATCTTTAACATCCTTGGCCTTAACCTTGCCATCAAGGATATCTTCTGCAGTGATCTGCAACTCGTAGTTCTTAACGTAGTCGCGGAATGCAATTGCAGCCTCAACACCGATGAATCCAGTAAGGACACTGTAGAAGTGACCGGGGACATCATTACCAGCCAACTCTGCAGGTGCCATATTCATATGTACCAAGGAGTCACTGAGACGGTGCCAAGATGCCGGAGTAGGAACAACGGTACCAGGCTCAACGCTAGCAGGGTCAACACGCCAGTGAGCTGGCTCTTGCTTGATGAACTCAATAAGGATATTATCCAAACCAAACTCCTCAGCCCAATCGGTCCAGTCAGCCACAGTAGGCTCTACATCACAAACCCAAAAACGACGTAGAAGAGCTGGATCCATCTCGTTGACATCATATTCATTACCTGCGTTGATAGCAGCGATAACCCGCGTTTCAGGGTGGAGTCGGTAAGGGATACCGTCCTCGTCATTACCAAGCTCACGGTCCAGAACGATCTGGAAGAAAGCTTGCATAACGGTAGGCATTGAGCGGTTAAGCTCGTCCAGCATGATAACGCAAGGGCGTTCACAAGCAGTCTTGAACCAGCTTGGAACTACGAAGGTAGCAACCTTCTTTTCATCTACGGCCTTCATATCGGGAAGACCACCGACCTTAGCTTCATCCATCGTAGAACCACGAACGTCGATAAACGGAATACCGAGGTCCTTAGCGATCGCCTTAGCGACATGAGACTTACCGACGCCGGTAGGACCACGCATAAGCGCAGCAATCTCAGGAGGAAGATTAGGGATAATAGCTTTGAGAGTTGCGATGTTCATAATGAACTCCTTTTTGGGTTTTTAAAGGGAGGAACCATTTCCTCATTCCTTATATTACTATTATACTCTATTTCTAAGTATTTTTGCACGAGTTTCAAAACTATTATGCACTTTTTTGTGCTTTTTTTTCTGCCCTTCGAGCAACCCTTTCATGGTATCGTTCGCTCAACTTTTTACGGATTAGACGTTCGATGACGTGCTTGCTTCGACCCTGCATCCACAGATCCATTACATAGTCACGCATCTCTTCCGTATAGTGGTCGTTGATGGTACGCAAGTTGTTGTTATTATTAGCCTTTTTCATATCTCTCACCTAGCTCTCTTTTTTTATAGACGGTGATTAATTGCCAGCCTGCCCTATGCAGCGCTGAGCATTCCCATAGGAACGTCCCAAGAGACACCCCCAACTCGAACAAGTGCTTTCTTAGTTTTTATCTTAGTGATCTCCCCAATAACTCGAGTACCCTCGTTGTTGATAAACGACACCTCGTCGCCAACTCTCAGACTTCTTTTATTTTCGCTAAATGCCCGTTCACGGCGCACTCTACGCTCTTCCTGAATTAACTTCTGCGCTTCAAGCAACTCATCATCTGACATTGTAAGCCGCGCGGTAGTGATTACTTCCAAAAAACCATTCTTATTCATTATAACTTACCTAACTTGTTTTTACAAGAATCCTCTAAGTGGTTGATTTGATTAGCTTTTTTCAGAAACGTCGAATCCCTGCTGGACACAACTGTTGATCGTGAACGTATCGACCATTGACATAATGTCATTAGTAGCTGCAATTTGCTGTTGAAGCTTCTCGATCTTTTCTCGACGACGAGAATTGTCAATCTCTAGCTGATTAACAAAGTCTTGGTTGTCTTTCATGATTTCATGTGCGCCATGACTTGGACCTGCAAAGTCAAAGCTCATTCGCAATTGCGAGTCGTCGCTGTAGTAGCCTGAACTTACCGCACCGCTTGGGATACCAGCCAAGAAAGCTGAACTCAACAGCAATTCAAATTGTTGCTTAGCATGTTCTTCACTATCGCCAAAGAGAGTCATGTGAGCGTTGATGCCGCCAACTCGCAGTCGGTAAAGATTCGCACTACTAGCGTTCTCAACTGCTCGACGAACTGCGCGAAGGCGAGACTCAAGACGACGAATACGACGTGTGATCTGAGGACCGGTCTTAAACAGGTGCCGAGTAGTACCTCGAACGCGTTCACCGTCATTGTTATACACATATTCGAATCGACCCATACCGGCGCCTTCAACATTTGTAGTGAGCCGCTCCATATCACTGGTATAGAAAGCGCCCTTACTCAATTCGTAGAGCTCGAACATATCGTAACCCAGCTCGCCGCCAATCAGCTTTTCGCTAGAGGGCTCTTCCCATTGAGGATTATTGTAATCCCGCTTCCGCAGTTTTGCCATTGGACCGCGTGGGAATCGTTCGCTCAAGTCGAAGATCATCGCCGTTCGTGGGTTTTCTTGTTGTAGTGCTTTAAATGATGATAACTTCATGTGCTCTCCTAGCTGGCGTTTTGAGAGGGAAGAACCATTCCACCAACTCTCTATAATAATATTATACCATAAGAGCGTACGTGTTTGCACGATTATCACGAGTTATTCAAAAAAATAGATTTTTCTTTGGCAGGAACACGTGTTCTAGAAGAAGAAAAAAAAGTGGGCGCCCTTGCGGACGCCCACCGGGATCACAACCCTACCTAGTCGCCTAGATCTCTGACTGCTGGTCGTCCACCAACGTTGAGTTCAAGAAGCTTTGGAATGCACGAGCTTCCTTCACCGTCATTGAGAGCTGCGTAGTTGGAGTGCTGTAGAAACTGTTCTCGTCCGTACGAGTTGAGATAGTTACCACGTTACTGCCCGCTTGCTTGCTCGTAGTGTTGCGCTCGACCCCGAAGGTAAATCGCGCGGTGTTCTTGTACTTTGAATAATTGCTATCGTTGATCATGCATTTTCTCCTATTTGATTTGCATTCTGTCCAAATTGTGTGGAGTACCATTTCCCCACCAACATATAGATTATATCCCCGGATGGCCGAGTGTTCACGGGTTATACGAATGTTTTTAAATCTTTTTTTGCTTCCGCCCCCGGGGCGCCGAGACTCGGGGTGCGCTCTCGTGGAAAGTGCCGCGACCGAAACATGAGTGGTTACAACTCCGTTACATCTAAATGTTACAACTCGTGATTATTTTCAAAAGCGCGTGTACATTTTCCGAAGATTGTACAGAAGAAACATAAAAAAAATGTGTAACATTTGTAACATTTTAAAGTAACGGTGTACATCCACTCGTATATGTACTAAGCCGAGAGCAGAAAATTCACTATAGAAATTACTCCACGTGGAATGCGACCAGATGGAATAGCCGAGAAACTGCCCCCTACGAGCATAGACACATGGTCAAATAACCACCTGTCACGACCCAAGAGGGATAGTGGAGTGTAAGCTGGTGTAAAGCGGTGTTAGTGAGTGTTTCTGAGTGTTAAAGAGTGTAAAGAGAGCTGAGATAGAGAGAGCAGAGCGGGCTGAAATATAGACTCCTTCTTATGGAGTAATAGCGTGATCGTGGGTGGGTGTCGTAGTACCTGCTCTTATAGTAGATGCGCTCTCTCTTCCTTATGGCGCTCTTACTCTTCCTTTAGATATTTCTGTTTTTAGCCGCGCCGTTTTTCACTTTTGGGTAGGGACAATGCCGACAATCACCGCGACAACAGAACCCACGCTCTTTTAGAAAATGCGACGTCAAGACCAGCCGTCCGGTGGAAGGATCAATGTAGGTATCCTCACCGCGGTCGCATGCTTCTTGATGAAGTCTCTCTAACTCCAATTTCAGCTTAGTTCTTTCACGATACAATTGGGGAGCTTTCTAGTGAATGCCGGATGACGCTTCTTACCTTTGAACATTGCTTTGAAATCATCAAATCCTAAGAGTTGAGTTTGCATCCAGTTTCCAGTTGTATCCCATTCAGATGTAGACCCTTCTACAACTTCGTAACAATGCTTTACACTTACTAGCTTTTCATTGGCATCGTCTAGCTCAATCAGCTCTTGGCTCTCAATGTAGATGCTCGTAATACTTCGGCCGATCTTCTTGTAGTGGGAAAAAACATCTAGACTGGCAAGAGATGTTACCCGCGTCTCTGAAGACTTCTGCATAAAATTGTCAGTTCTGTTGTAGGTGCGAACTAGAGCTCCGGGGTTGATACCCTTCTTCAGGAGAGTGTTGATGTACTTCCTTCTTGCTTGGATACTTACCTTCTCGTAAGTCTTAAAGTCTTTTTCAAAATTATCACACTTTGAGCGAGTGTGTTCGTTACTACCGCAGTAAGTGCATGGCATTATCTTAACCCCTGTCGTCGTTGGTGCTTTTTAGGTTCTTTGAAATCTTTCCACTCTTTGTAGTACTCTTTTGTCTCTTCGATGATCTCATAATACTCTTTACTTGTAATGTCTCCCCTCTTCATTCGAATCTTCAGTAAAGACTTCTCGGTTTTAAGCGCTTGCCCCTTCTTACGAAGCATGCTGTCGATTAATAATTCTTTAGTCCACATCTTTACACATCATCCTTTAGTCGTTTCGTAAAACTTCAATATTCTTAGACAAGAAAGGGATCAACTCTCCTCCGTCTATCATCACTATGTATACGGTCTTGGCGTAGGCTCTAGCTGGTATGACCTCAACAACAATACCAGTGTGACGACCCAGTGTATTACAGGTGACTAGGTCGCCACACTCTGGTGATTGCTTTTTATCCAACAGAATGTCTTAACATGGATAGCATTTTCGAATCTCGTCCCACTTTAGATTATAGTCATCATCAACTACCTTTTTAGCTGCCTTGCGTGTTGAAAGTTCTTCCAAAGCCTCTAGATGGCCAGATTTAATCTTATCATAGATTACTTGATAAGGGTTTTCTAGGCTAGCCAAACTTGCAAAGCGATCATTACGAGGTTCATTATACAAAGCATGAGCTAAATCATGTTCTAATTTACACCACGAAGAACCTCGGGTCGACATCCAATGTTTACTCGTTTGCCAGCTTCTATTATTAGCTCTAAAGATATGGTAACACTGAATTACAGGTACTTCTTTTTCTTTCATATCTTTATAAAGCTTTACAAACTCTTCTTCAAGTTGTGAGTGTTTATTCAACTCTTCAACTCCAAGCTTACCAACGTACCTCTTGCTAACAATCCCGTAGCTCTCTGTCTCATCTCTTAGATCGGTCTTCCAAAGATACTCGCCTTGATTTGTCACACTACCATTTACCACATGAGAACCAAAAGGCGCTTTGCTTAAGCCGGAAGAAATCAGGATGTGTTTGCTTTCAGAAACTCTAGGAAAACTAAGCAGGTCCGAGATCTTGTACATGAAGTCGTAATTCTCTTTCTTGAACTCTCGAACCTTCTTTTGACTCTCTGCTAGAGCATCAATTATAGTGTTAGAAAAGTCTTCTAAGGATTCTGTTCCGAAATACTTCTGAGCGAGGTCTCCGTATTCGCTGTAAGGTACGGTGCCATCATAATAATTGCCAAGTAAACGACTTAGATTACGAACAATATATTCCTGATCCTTAACAGCTCTATCAACTAGAGAACGCTTACCTGCAAACTCTTCGTCCAATGAAGCCCTACACTCTCTACGTTGTTCTTCATTGTGCCGGTGCTGTGAATATGAGTTGTTGTAATTGCTATAGCTTCTTGCTGAATATGTACTCACTGGTGTGTATCCTTCATCATCGTAATCATCATAACCGTCGTCTTCTTCATTGTTCCAGCGTCCGCCGCCAGATGGATTTCCTGTTGTTGATGGCCAACCTCCCATTATACTTCTCCTTTAGTTCTTTTTTGCCATGCCTCAGACAGCATGTAAGCATCGTAGTTCCCTAGCTCATAGTGTTCTGCCTCTTTAGCTTCCTCAGACGTTGGAGCCCACTGGTATTGCGAAAGATCAAAATTTAAGACAGGCTGGAGCTGGGCGTCTTTTAAGCAGGTCGGAAAAGCTGGGTCTTCATTGCTGACGATAAGGGCGTCTCCATGTAGGGAACCAATCTTAGGAGCAGTAGCTGCAGGAGCAAACTCGGCTTTAGCGTACTCGGGCAGCATATCTTCATGGTTCTGGTAGGCTTTAAACTCTTCAGACGTTACCCAGTCAACGAGCTGGCTCGATATGTATCGGTGGATACTAACTACTCGACTTACGTCGTCACCCCGCTGCAGACAGCTCCATAAAGCAATTCCTTGTCTGTGATTTTGTCCGGTCATCATCGCTACGATCTCTTGATCGGTTGCGTTATCTACCCACTCTTCAATCTTGCTCATATCATGAGCCTTTCATACCCTACTAGGGTAATCCATTCCGCAAGAAATAAAGACCTATTCCTTATTCCTTATAGTTTATAATACCACACCTGCCGGTTGGCTTGCACGATTGTCTATTTTTTATGCTGTTTTCTTAAACCAAAGAGAAGGACCGGTTACAACCTTCCCCTTCATGGCAGCGGCTTTGGTCTCATTCCAGAACCTTAAGAACAATGTCCATGTCCCGAATTCACCGGGATGGACACCGGAGTCGACGACCTCCCGCCACGCACGTGATCGGGTCATCAATGGGTTCGTATGTTCTTTAACTGCTGTTCTTACTTTCTCAGCTAGCTCTTCATGCTTCATTAGTAGACTCCTTACCAGAACCGAACGTTAGGGGTGTCACCTTTAGCTTTGATGAAAGCCTTAAGGGAACTGAGCTTGTTACGAGTGTAAACAATACGCTCGCCGTCCTCCTTGACGTGAACCGCAACGAACCACTTAGAGCGGCCGGCTTGTTTCATAGTGATATCGAAATTTCTTTTATTTGTTTTGTACATTCTGTACTCCTTATTCCTTATAGTTTATAATACCATGGAATCAAGGTAGTTTGCACGAATGTCTATTTTTTTTTAATTTTCTTGCAGTTTAATGATTTCGTCTTCAATACCTTGGGCTTTCTCAGTAAGCTTTGCGTAAGTCCTAAGATCACCATTTCGTTGGGCAATCATTGCTTGGGTCTGAATATTCGATAGCTCTCTCTTCTTTTTGCTCAATGGATCGCCTATTCCTAATAGTGACATAAGCCAGTTCATGATTTATCTCCGTGGTTTGGGGTTTCTTGTTAGCGCTTTTTAACGTAACATGCGTGCTCTGACGTGACCGTATTGTTAGCCCATAGTATTGTATAAGCTCTTTGATTATATCCGATTGCAGGCTTATTTTGTCTTTCTCTCATTTCAACTTTTAGTACTACACCCGGGTTCTTAAGACTATCTTCTGGATGACTAAAGACCCATGAGTTGGCGTAAAAGTCTACAATATCTCCAATACGTATTTCTTCTTGTTTACTCATCGTCTTTTCTCAAGAACGTTGCGTGAAGCCACATCAAAATGCCAAATACCAAAAGTAGCTTCCAGAATACATGTCCTGGAGGGATTTGAATCTCTTGATATCTTTCGAATAATGACGTCACTTCCGGTTTCATTTTATCTCCACCCACTGCATTGAGTGAGGCTCTACAACAGACTCAGCGCCATCATACTCATCAATGTAGTATTTGTTACCGCGTAGCTTATGGATTGCTAGCCTTGAACCTTGAGCACTAGCAGCCTCAAGACCAAGCTCTTTAATAGCAAGAATAAGAAGCGGGTCATGTCTTGGATATCCGCTTAGGTGGCCTACCCATATTTCATCCTCATCGCTTAAAGAAAGCATTTCTTGAGCATCTTCGCAGCCCCTGTCAGCCATAAATTGAGCACATTTTCTTGATACCCCAAATCCGCCATAGTCGTCGTTATAAGCAACGTAGTGTATGATCTTACTTTTCATTTTTTGATTACCTCCAGATCACTTTGGCGCGCCCGGACGATATCTCCGTTAGCTGTCATATAATCAACTGCAGGTTCATTATAATCCCAACCGAAGGAATCTTCACATATTTTTAAAATAATCCCGTGCTCACCCCACCCTCTTAGGTTAGAAGCTACTTCATTGATAGGAACATCTCCTGCCTTCCGGGATCTATACCTTATCAAATCGCCCACCTTCACCTAACTACCTCGACTAAGCTTTCAGCGATATCATATACCTCTTTAGTCTTAGGGTAATAAACAGTTACGCAAGGATGTATTGGGTTACCCGCCATCTCCTTTGACAGAATGATACCGGAACCAAGTCTATCCCTTTGCTCTTTAGCGGGTTGGTGTTTCCAGCCCTCTAGAGGCAGTTTTCTAATCACTAAGTCACCAATATTCATGTGCTACTTCCCTATATTCTTTGCGTCATCGATAGTGCCTATGTACTGATATGCACCTTTATTAAAGGCCGGCGCAACGCACTTTGACCTTCTTGTGACTTCTATCTTAGCATTTGCTTCACCACAGTCTAGACAGGTTTTATACCCTAGCTTCTTACGCTTAACGCTGTATTCATTCCAGCATTCATTACAAATAGCAATCATTACTTTATAACCTCGATATAGTCTTCATCAGCTGTAAACGTTTTAACCTCGCCGTCAACAAGAACGCGGACGTATGTCGTGACCTCAGTGATCGCGTACTTTTCGCTAAATAAATCTGTTACTTCCTCGATATCAACAATAGTACCGAAGAACTTTTTGCCTTCCGATTTTTCAACGATATAAGATACCTTTACCATATCACCGATCTTCATTACACTTCCCAACTTTAGAGTTCAGTCTGGCATTCTCACCCTCTAAAGCAATTGCATAAGAGATAACTCCGCTACACTTATTTGTTACTTCTTCAATGCATTCTGCAAAAGCGTCTTCTTTTTCTAGCGCCTCATTGTATGTCGTATAAGCGATTGTGACCAGAGCAAGATTCCCGAGCAGAAAAATTGCGTTTAGAGGATTGATTTTTAATAACTTCATATTACACCTTCGGGCGGCTGTTAACTTTGCGACCCATTCCTTCCATGTTTAGTTCTGGTTTAAGTACCGCGATTAGCTCTCGTTCTCTTTTATGAGCTTCTTTCTTGCCTCTGATCACTTCCATGATTTCCCTATTGAAGTTTTCTACACCATGCTCTCTGATAGAAATACTGAGTAGATTTTCTCTTCCATAGTCCAGAGCGTTTCTTACGTGAGCTTCCCAGCGGATTTTTGCAGAGCGTTTAAAAGCACGACCTCGTACGAACGTAATCCCAATATACCGTTCTCCATTAGGAGCAACGATTTGATAAATAATGTGATTTCTATCGCTTCTTTTCTTCCGTGCCATGTTGGCTCCTTACTCTCTATAATAATATTATACTATAGTTCAGTAAGCTTTTGCACGATTATCAAAAAAATTATCGCCATTCCCATTCATCAAAATCTTCGCCGCAATGCTCGTACATCCAAGATAACGCATCTTCTTCCTCTTTTTTGTCGAGGCAATCTATTCTGTGAAAGTCATCGGTTCCCGGGATTGTAAACTCTAAAGTCACGGGGTACCAGTCTTCATCGTCAATTTCAGGAATCGTCATCGTCTTCCCACCCTCCTGTAAGAAGTAAAAGTGCTACAGTTGTACCACAAATAATTGCTGTTAAAATCCAAACTACTGTTATAGTCATTGTTGTAAGCTCCAACAGACATTCGCTGCAAAGCAACCGCCAGCTAAGTCCATCAACGCAAGATCCCCCACACAATCTTGTGGTTCTGCGCTACGAGGATTGCAAAGCGTGAATACATTCTCAACGTTATCCTGCGTAGGTTCCCCACAATAAATCACTGTATGAGAATAGTTGTCGTTATAAGGTTGACATTCTCCTTGGACTTCAACAAACTCTTCTCCACATCCAAATAGCGCTAAAGCTAAAATATAATACTTCATGTGTTCTTCTTTCTTTCTATTTTATAACAGCCATCAAACCAAAAGTTACGAACATATACCCAGCAGCAACTAAAGTTGCAGTGGCGAAATCTTTAAAACTAATCTTTTTCATACTAAACCTCATTTTCTATAACAACAATTTTTTCAATATCCATCTCAACATGGGCGGATGTGACGTAGCGATCACTCAAATACATGACCTCGCACAAGCCTTCGACACCTGAATTATTTATCTTTAGGACAAGCGCTGGACCGTGAGGATGAATTAACATCATCTCTGGCTTTAATAAAACTAAATCACCAACTTTAACGTCTTCATTTTTAAGACTCATTATCATTATCCCTAAATCTTAGCCAACGTTACTTCTTCTGTTAAGGGAAGCGTTAGCTCTACTTCTTCTGTCGGAGAAAGCTCTTCCGATTTAACCAAATATCGTGTAGAAACGGCATGAGCGTATTCACCACTCTCAGTGTCATCATAACCGACCCATTCTAATTTAGCCATTTCTCCTCTATCCCAAACTCTTACAACCTTCCAGGGAAATCCACTCCCACCGCCCGTGGGGGCCATATACTGGATTGATCGAGATTGAACAACTCGGTCTCCTGGCTTAAGTTTTCGATTTCCAATCTTAGTTTGGTTAGTCATTTTGACCTTCCTTTCTTTCTGTTTTAAAAGAGTTGCTACCACCCTTTATAGTAATAATATACCACGGTTTTACAGCCTTTTGCACAATTGTCAAAACAAAATAAAGTGACAAAGATGTGACACGAAAGTAAACAATAAAACATTCGATTAACTTCCACTTTGACTACTTATAGTTACCCTTCACTTAATGAATGGAGCGTAATATGTTCTCTTTTGAAATGCACTTAATGGAATATGCACTTAGCGTACTGACTGTGTTTTTGACGTTATTTGCTGTAATTGATATGCCGGGTAACGTACCCCTTGTTATACGTTTAAGAAAAGAAAATGGAAAAATAGAGTCTGGAAAGTCTACGATAATAGCAACGATTATTATGATATCGATACTTTTCATTGGAAAAACATTATTCAGTCTTCTAGGGATAGAGACTTTTCATTTTGCTTTGGCCGGGGCGATGCTCATACTATATTTCGGCGTAAAAATGGTACTAGGGATTGAGTCACCTCCTGAACAAGAGCCTATTCCTGCAACGATCTTTCCGATTGCATTCCCAATTATAGCTGGACCGGGTACTTTATCTACGATTATATCGTTAACACAAGATCAGCAGGACGTAGTTATCATATCTGGAATCATTCTAAATGCTATCGTTATCTATATATTTTTAAAATCCGCAGACTGGATCCAGCGAAAGCTTGGTATCGTAGGTATAACAATAGTAGAAAGAGTATTCGGTATCCTTCTAATAGCTATAGGAATGAAAATGCTGATCAACTCTTTAGTCTTGAGCATCGACCTTGCGACTAAGGCGTTGTCTTGATCCAAAAGTGATATATTTCACAATTCTATCGAGAAACATCATCCTATTTTTTGCGGTTTTAAGAGAGTTAATCTCTGTTGTAGGAAATGTTGCGTGTATATGCATTGGAGCCTTTTGCGTCTTTCCTAAATTTCTAACCCCAACAGAAATACCACATGACGGAGAACCAGCTATACCGATATAGCCTACTGCATCTGAGTACTTCCTTAGTATCTGCTTGCATTTCTCATTAAGCGCAGGATAGACGTTCTTATCACCCATCATACCTTTTACTTCATTATCCTCATAAGTTAGTCTGATAGGTTTGCGAGGTGTGCCGAATAAATCATTTTCAGGACAAATAGGAATAAGCTCAAAACCATGTACGTTAGCCCACTGCTTTATAGATTCATTAAGTTTACTACTCCCGTTCCATCTAACGGCATTTCCATAAACACAAGAGCTAATTAAGATTTTCATCTTTTACCCAAAAGCTTTTAAACGTTGCGTTAACGATTGCAGAGGAAATAGGTTTTCCTCTTTTTTCATATTTTCCAACACTTCTTACGTAAAACAACGGCTCTTCTCCAGCTACTGCTGTCACAATATACTTTTCACGGCTAGTTGTTTGTCCTGATATTTGTATCACGCCTAATCTACTTACATCTTCGTAGTGATATCCCATTGCAGAAAAATGAGCCATACCTGACTTTGCGGCGCTTAGAGCTTTAGAGCTTAGCAATACATTTCTTGTAATTTGTAAATCAACCGTAACCATAGAGTGTAACAACATTGCTGTCGACGCAATGATCGCTGCCATCACTAAAGCTGTTACAAGAGCGAATCCTCGATTCAACTTATCTCTCTCTAACATTAATCATCAAGGTCTTCCTTATATGATCAGGACAGCTTACGTCTCCAGAAGCGACCATAAACTTGTTAGACAGCCACTCCTCAAATTTTTCATCACATACGTTTTTAGGAGATATTTTTTCGCATTTTAATCTCCAAGGTGCAACCACAGTGTGGTAGCATCTAAGTCTATTTTTTGCTAGTTGTTTATTGCTTAAAGACACTCCTGGCGGAGCAACATTCTCGAGTTGATCGCTGATCCAGCGAGGACAGTCTGGAATCATTAATAAATTAGCTAGTAGTAGCGCCACCATCTTTTTTCTTTTCTACGTACAAGCCATTTTCTTCAACTAATATCATGACTTCATTGTTCTTACA
>Ga0181397_1000117_pt1 | contig 28947 bp, 21 predicted proteins | sample 20SPOviralmetaG_FD_130126 | JGI IMG/M metagenome (GOLD analysis project Ga0181397, IMG submission 130126) | Marine viral communities from the oligotrophic San Pedro Time Series (SPOT) site, San Pedro Channel, CA, USA - 20 SPOT_SRF_2011-02-23 | ecosystem: Environmental > Aquatic > Marine > Strait...
GTGGCGGTCATATGAAAAAAGGCAAAGCCAACAATAACATGCCCAAGCAACAAATGGCTATGGGTGGTAAAATGAAACCAGTAGATGCTAAAAAGAATCCTGGACTAGCTAAATTACCTACAGACGTAAGAAACAAAATGGGCTTTATGGAAATGGGCGGCAAGATGAAATCTGACGAAGACTTTATGTATGGCGGTAAGATGATGAAGAAAATGAACAAAGGCGGAAAAATGAGTATGCCAGGCTTCAAAAGTTTCACAGGAATATCAAGTCTAGGAACACCTAAATCTGACAAGCCAGCAAGACGCAGAAAGAAAATGATGAAGGGTGGCAAGATGAACTATCCTGGTGGTGGCATGATGAAGAAAGGATCTATGTATCCTGGTGGCGGTAGAATGCAGCATGACTAATGGCTAAAAAACAACCTCCTAAATTAGCAAACCTAAGATATAGGTTTAATAAGTTATTTAAAGAGGGTGATTTTAGAAAAGCTAAAGAATTAAGCAGGTACTCTCAGTCTATTCACGGTGTGAATTTAGACGAAGAGTATCATTCTAAGTTAGCAGCTAAACAAGATCCTCGCGATCCATTTGGCTTGGGTAAAGTATCAGGGTTTAAAAAGCAGAAGTATGGTTAATTTTAAAAAAGACTACAAAGATTCTGGTGTAAGATCTACACACAGAACTAGAGTTCCAAGAGTTACTCTTACTAAAGTAGAGCCTGCTGATGATGATAAAAGAACCAGAGCAGAGCTTTTGGATTCTATTGAAGATTTATTTCAAAATACATTTCAATCAGGAAGAAAACAATCATACGATAAAGAGATAGATTTAGAGAGTCTAAGGTCTATTCTTACCATGCTTGTGTTGTCTGTTACAAATAATTCAGATGATTCAGTTGGCGCTACGCAACAGCAAATAGATGCTATAAATGCTAATACATCTAAAACAGGAATTACCGCTGATCAAATTCGTGATATACAAGCAAATAATGCTAAAAATAGTATAACGACATCACAGTCTAACGCTATAACAGCTAATACTGCAAAGACAACGTTTCCTGGTTTTGGCACAACATCAGGCAAATCTTTAGAAGGCGATACTACAACTATTAGTACATCACAAGCTAGTGCCATTACTGCAAACACATCTAAAGTAAGTCAAGGATTAAATACAGCAAACTCAAGCATGACATTTGATATACTTGAAAACAGAGGGGCATATAGTATAAGAATTAATGTCGTATGCAATGATGGCAGAACAAGAACATTTACAACAAGTTTAAGATAAATGCCAAAAGCTAAACAAGATCCACAAAGATATAGACCTGTTGCAAATAACGGACATCCTGACTTAAATCCTGAATCAGTATCCTATCAAGAGTATTGGGAACAAGAGCTCGATAGATGCATCAATGGTTTTAAGCCAAAGGGCATGAAAAAAATATCTGGCAAGCACTATTTTTATTTAAACTATTATAAAATATTAGGTAATGATGGTACAAGTGGATCACGTAAAACTTTGATAAGTCCTTGGTATAGACAAATGGATCATGAATATTTTGATCTTTATGAAACGTGCAAACAAGATAACAAGGGCATGATAGTTATCAAAGCTAGGGATAAGGGTTTTAGCTATATGAACTCTGGCATGATAGCACACGAATATACATTTTTTCCATTTAATGATGTGGGTATAGCAGCTGGTCTACAAGCTACTGCAGATGCATTTTTTGATAAAACTAAAAAAGGTCTTAACGGATTACATTCTAACTTTAAACATTCTATACTTAAAGATACTGATGGTATATTAAGATCGGGTTACAAGCAAAAAAACAAAGATGGCAAATGGGAAACAGGTGGATATCAATCTACTATAATATGTCGTACTATGGATAACCCAGAAGTATTCAAAGGTGAGCGTGTATCACTTATGGTTTTTGAAGAAGCTGGTGAGTTTAAACATTTAAAGAATGCATACATGTCTTCTAAAGCATGTTTTATGGATGGTAACTTGCAGTTTGGAGTTCCTGTTGTAGGTGGTACAGGTGGTGATATAAGTAAAGCATCAAAAGATTTTATGGATATGTATTACGAATCTGATGCATACAACTTAATACCAATGTTTATACCAGCCTCGCGCGCATACTATGGATATTTTGATATAAATAGTGGAGAAGAAAAAGTAGAAGAAGCTAAATCTGTTTTACTAGAAGAAAGAGAAACTATAACAAAATCAGGCGATAGAGAAGCATATAACTTACACATACAGAACTACCCATTAACAATACAGGAAGCATTTTTAAATACTAAGACTGCAAGGTTTGATAACTCACTATTGAATTCACAAAGATCTAGAATATTAGGCAGTAAAGATTATAGAAGTCAAGTACAAAATGGTTATTTAGATTGGGAGTTTGATGAAAACGATGACTACATAGTAAGATGGAGACCACATCCCGATGGGCCATATAAAATATTAAATCATCCAGAACCAAAATTTAAAGATTTAGACATAGGAGGTATTGATTCGTATGATCAAGATCAAGCAGGCGCATCCGACTCTTTGGGAAGTGCAATAATTTATCGTAGATTTGTAGACACAGATCATGCAAGTGATTATGTGGTAGCAGAATACACAGACAGACCAGATAAAAAGGAAGACTTTTGGGATGGTTGTTTAAAGTTAGCTGTGTATTATAATGCTAAAATGTTGGTAGAATATACCAAAATAGGAATACTAGATTACTTTAAAAGAATGAATGCTTTGAAGTATCTAAAAGAAAAACCTGAATCAGCACACAATCCTGGAACTAAAACTAGAAACAGGTATGGCGTGCATATGAATAAACAGGTTAAGTCTTTAATGGAAGATTTAATGGATGATTATATTAGAGAAAACGTTAGAGATATTTGGTTTTTAGATTTGATTGAAGAATTAGCATCATATGGAACTAAAAACACTGACCGAGCTATAGCCTTTGGTCTATGCTTAATACATAATGTAGATAACTACAGAATACAAGCAAAAGAAGTAGAAGCTGAAACTGCAGATGTTGGTTTCAAATATTATAAATTAGATAGAAACGGTGTACCGAAATTAATTAAATAATGTATAACTCAAGTCAATCATCATTTCCAGCGCAGTTTGTGTTGGAGTCAGAAAAAACAGAAGAATGGGCAAATCAATGGGTAAACGCTGTAGTAGCATACATGTCCTATACAGAGTCACCATACAAAAACTCTAGATTAAACGATATACAAAATTATAATATATATAATGGTAATTTAGATTTAGAAGACTTTAAGTATATTACTGAGCAGTATGGTATGTCTTATCCTGCTCGTCTAGTAAACTATCCTATTATATCACCGAAGATTGACTTGCTTGTTGGTGAAGATTTAAGAAGACCTATTGACGTAAAAGTTTCTACTACTAATAAAGAAGCAGTTCTCAGAAAAGAAGATGTCAAAGTTAATCTAATAATGAAGCAATTGACTGAAGATATACATAAAGAATTTGAACAGACGCATGGAATACCATTGCCTGAGGCAACAGAAATGGAAGTGCCTGAGGATATTGATTTATACATGAGATACAACTATCGTGAGATGGTAGAAGAAACTGCACAAGATGGTCTTGAGTATTTAATGCAACGATATAATTATAAAGATTTATTTAAGGAAGGATTCAGAGACATGTTAGTCACTGGCAAAGAGTTTTTTAAAATATACGATCATAATGGTGATCCATATGTGAGGCGTGTAGATCCAAGAAACATAGTATATGAAATAAATGCATCGTCTGATTATTTAGATGATTCATCTTGGGTAGGAGAAGAACGTTATTTATCATATAGTGAAATACTTGATGAATTTAGAGATGAATTGGATAGAGATGATTTAGAAGAATTATCTGCTATGTATCAGATAGGGGGATATGATGATTTAGCAAGATACAACGATCCTTTTGATTGGATTGACTATCAAGAAGGACAAGAGGTTAAGATTCGTGTAGTATCGGTAGAGTGGAAATCTATAAAAGCATTGAAGTTTAAAATTTCAGAAAACAAATTTAATCCTGAAAAACCATTTATGAAACAAGTGCCTGATGATTACAGACAGCGTAAAAACGAAGAAGTTGTTACTCGTTATGTAGATGATATATGGGAAGCTACAAAGATAGGGGGAAAAATATTGGTAAGAGCAAGACGTAGACCAAATCAAATACGTTCAGTAGATGATGCAGGCACTACATCTCTTTCTTATGTTGGTTGCGTAAGAAACAACACTACAGGTAGATCTGTATCTATGGTAGATTTACTAAAAAATATACAAATGCTTTACAATATAGTTATGTATCAAATAGAACTTGCTATGGCTCGTTCAGGTGGTAAAGCTGTAGTGTATGATGTATCGCAACTACCTACAAACTTAGGTATGGATATGCAAACTGTATTGTATCATTTAAAAACAGATGGTATTATACCTATTAATTCCAAAGAAGAAGGCAATCAGTTGGCATCATTTAATCAATTTCAACAGATAGATTTTACTTTATCTAACTCTGTACAACAATTGATTAATTTAAAAATGATGTTAGAGCAAACAGCTGGACAAATATCTGGTGTGTCACCTCAACGAGAAGGCGCTGTAGGACAATACGAATACGTTGGTAATGTGCAAAGAAGCGTTGTTCAGTCTGCTACTATAACAGAAAGTTTATTCTATTCACATGCTATGGTCAAGAAACGTGTGTTTGAACATGTTTGTAATCTAATGAAGGTGTGTTGGGCTGGAGGTAAAAAGGCATCTTACATACTTGGTGATGGTGCATATAAGTTTTTATCTGTATTTCCAGATATAGCAATGCAAGATTTTGGTATATTTATTGGTGACTCTGGAAAAGATGATGCAATGCGTCAACAATTACAAGGTATTGCACAAGCAGCCTTACAAGGTGGACAAGCTACATTACTTGATATTGTTAAAGTATTAAAAGCAGATACATTTACTGAAGCTGAACATATACTCGAAAGAGCTATGGATGAAGTTAAGAAACAACAAGCTCAACAAGCAGAACAGCAACAACAAATGTTACAAGCACAGGCACAGCAACAACAAGCAGAGTTTGAGAGAGAAGTACAGCTTGAACAAGTTAAAAATCAAGCTAAAGTACAAGTTGCACAAATACAGTCTGAAACTGATCTTAAAATTGCAGACATGAAAGATGATCTTGCAAGAGAAACTAGTGATGTTGCGCACACAGTAAAAAACAAACAGATATTCTTACAACAAAAGGCACAAAATGATGCAAAAGCTGACATAAGCAAAGCACAAGAAGAAGCTGGTGGCAAAAGAATATCTAAAGAACGTGAACAAAGAATACAAGATGTTATTAAAAAATCTTAGTATATTTGCAAATTAGGGAATTAATTTATATTAAATATGGCAGAAGAACAAACAAATTTAGTAGAAGAATCTACACAGGAAACACAGGCAGAAACTACAACAGTAGAATCTACTGAGGAAAAAACATTTGATCCATTAGCATTTGCTACAGATCAGTTGATGGAGCAATTTCAAGGTAAGTACAATGAAGAAGCAGCAGACAAAGCAGATGCGTCTACAGAATCTGAAGACAAAAGTGATGGTTTTTCTTGGGATAACATCGAGGTTGAACAACCACAGCAAGAACAACTTGAACAAACAGACGAAGACTGGGATGCCCCAGCTCAACCAGAAGCTACAGAAAAAGTGGAGAGCACTGAAGAAGATGGACCTGTAAATAAAGAATTAGATTGGTCAAAATTTGCAAAGGAGCTTGGTTTAAAAGGAGCAACTAAAGAAGATATTATTTCAGCTCTTAATTCACCTTTTATTGAGCAACCAAAGAGCGATGTGATCAACAAGTTAACATCTTATTTGGATATGAACGATAGATCTTTGATTGCTGCTGAAATGAAAACAGACGGGCTTGAAGAGTTTGAAATAGAAGAAGCCATTGATAAAATGGAAGATTCTGGTATTTTAAAAAGGGAAGCATACAGAATAAGACGACAACTTAATAATGCTATAGAACAAGAAAAACAAAAATTCTTAGCAGAGAAACAACAAGAAGAGTTGTCAAATAAAGAAAAGGTAGATCGAAATAAAAAAGATTTACAAAATCATTTAAAGTCACTAGGAACATTTATGGGTGGTACAGTGACTAAAGGGCAAGCGCAAGATGCTTACAAATATATTACGTCAGGAAAAATGGCTGAAGATATCTGGAAATCTCACGACAATGCTTCGGAGGTAGCGATGTTTATGCTATTTAAAGACAAGTTTGCTAAGATATTGCGCTCACAAGGTTTAGAAGATGGTAAAGCGTCTATATTGAACGATATTACTTCTCCTAGCCTTAGCGGAAAATCAAGACCAACGACAAATATTAAAAAAAGTGGTTTTGATCCTTCTGCATTTATGAGAGAGTAACTTTACAATACAATCGGGCGATGCCCAAGGTTACGTGAAAATTACTCTGGATTTTAAAATAGTGTTTAATTAATAAATTTTTAAAAAATGGCTAAATTGTATACAGGAACTTATGGTTCTGGAACAACTCCCGAGAATGCCTTGAACACAGCACTATTGCAATACCCAGAGATTGCAAGAACGTTGATTCAACAGTATCCTCGTTATTCAGCGACTTACCTTATGGAAAGAACAGGTCGCTTCGCAAGTGAAAAAGTCCTAGGAGATAACTCTTTTGAGTGGAAAGTAATGGGACGTTATAATGCTCCAACATTCTCAGCTGGTTGGATTTCTTCAGATGGTGTAACATTTGTTGGATCTACTTCTGCTGGTGGTGCTGCTACTGCTGCTTCTACTGTAAATGTAGCTGCTGCTGATGCTGACGGAGACGTTATCTATTTAAGAGGTGATGGTGACACTTCAGGTCGTACACCAAATTTCTTAAACAAATTTGATATGATCAGATTCCAATCTGGAGCTGTTGGTCTTGTATTAGAAGATCCATCACCTTCAGTTGCACAAGCTACTGCTAATGGCGGTATTGCTGTAACTGCTGCATCATACGATGTTAAAATCGAAATGATTAGAGGTGCTTCAAATCCACTTAAATTAACAGATATCCATGCAGATGCTATTTTCGCATCGATTGGTTCAGCTTTCCCTAATGGTTCTAACGGAGCTGATGTAGGTGAAAACTACGTATATCCTTCTACTTACAAAAATTACCTTACGACTTCTCGTAAGAAAATTGGTGTAACTGGTAAAGATATTACTGATATTATGTGGATTGAAAATAATGGACATCGTTTATGGTACTTTACTAAAGAGCAAATGATGATGGACGAATTTATGTATCAGCAAGAATTACAGCGTTGGTATGGTAGAACATCTGTTGCAGAGGTAAATGCTGCTGGAGCATCAGGCGTTGCTAGACCAGGAGCTATTTCTTCTTCGCTTTCAGGTTTGTCTGGCGTACAAGGTTCTTCAATTGTAACAGGTGATGGTCTATTAGCTCAAATTGATTCTTCTAACCAAGCTACTTATACATTAGGTGCTTTAACTGAAGACATCATTACTGAGTTCTTGGCTAAGTTATCTTTAAATACTACTCAATCTGAAGGGAATGAGTTCGTTGTATTTACTGGTACTGAAGGTCGTTTGGCTTTCCACAAAGCAATGAAAGAATTAGTAATTGCTCCTTCTGGATCATTTACTGGTGGTTCTATGGTTGGTGTAAATGGTGATGTAGAGCTTGGTGCTAACTTCACATCTTACATGGCTTTAGGAAACAAAATTACTATTGCTTATTGTCCTGTATTTGACGATCAGAATCTGCATTCAACTGCAGCTGGTGCAAATGCATTTGGTGACAACAGATTAAAAGAGTCTGCTAAAATGGTATTCCTAGATTTCGGTAGAACAAGTGGTGTTTCTAACATCGAGCTTGTTACTAAAGGAGCTGAAGGATCTAACCGTTCATTTATCAAGAAGTATGTAGCTGGTATGATTAATCCATACGATCAATCATCTATGATGGCTGCTAACGCTGATGATAAGTTTGAAGCTCACGTTTTATCTGAGTCTGGAATTATAGTTCGTAACCCATTATCTTGTGGAATTCTTTCCGCAGCATAATACAATACTTTTATATTATGGCAAGAGGAAACTCATATTTATTTTTTCAAACTGCTGACAATGATTGTGCTTGTATTCAAGCATCAGCTGTTAGCACTATTGAAAATGATGGCGATGGATCTGTACATGTTAACTTTACTAAATCTGGCGGTGGCGCTGGTATTGTAGAAATGACTGTAACAGATGGTAAAGAAGATGATGTGGTTAAGGAAATTGCTAGAATTTGTGCTACAAACACAAGTCCAGTAATTACTATAGCTGATGATGTTAACAGTGTTTACACTGTTGATGGAATTACAGCTGTGGGAACTATCACACCAGCTTAATAACTGAATTTAACGATTAAAGGGAGGGGCAACCCTCCCAATAATCACTTAACTGGTATTGACGGAAGAGAAGCTTGAACGACAATACTTTAATTATTAATTTTTAAAATAAATAGAAATGGCTTTGAAATTTGATTTTAATAAGTTAAGAACTGCTGTAAAGGGGTTTTTAACAGGAACAGACGTTTCAGGTGGCGCTTTAGCTGCTGGTGAAGAAGCGGTATTTGTTCCAAAAATGCGTTACGCTTATTTAGTAGAAAATATTTCTGCTGCTGTAACGCTTACTAACGAAGATAGCGGTAAAATCTTTATGCTAGATTCAGCTGGTGGTGCTTATCAAATAACACTACCTGTAGCTGCTAGTTTAGATTCTGGATGGAACTGTAAGTTTGTTACTAAAGAAGACACTCCAACTGCTGATATTACTATTGCTGCTGGAAGTGCAATTATTGATTTTGTACAGAAAGATGCTGCTGGTGATGCTGGTGCATCTACTGCTGGTACAGCTGTAAGTAATATTCTTGTTGAGGCAGCGTCTAAACAAGGAGATTATATCAATATTTTTACTGATGGAACCACATATTATGCTGATGGTTTAAGTGGTGTTGCAACAGGACACACTACATCGTAATAACAATTTGAGTAACGGAGGGGCTTAGTCCCCTCCATTATTCTTATATTTGTAATATGAATTTAGGACAGTATTTAAAAAGTTTAGATCCAGAAGGATTTAAAAAAAGAGTTAAAAGAGAAGAAGAAAGTAAAAAAGAAAGATTCTTCATTGGAGGACAAAGCGGCTTTAAATGGAGTAAGCGTTCTAGTAATAAAACATGGATAGAGAACGGTAATATTATTAAAGAAAAGAAAGGTAAGGAATTACCACCGCAATAGGGAGTATTAATTTAATTTAAAAAAAATGAGACACACAGTATTGATTAAAGCAAAAAATGCAGGTAAGTTTAACTACGCAAAGTTTGGAACTTATACTGGTAGAGGTGGTAGAAAAATATCACTATTAGATATGGATGGCGAAGTATCATCAGGATACGAAATGTTTAATGCAATTACGCCATTAGACATTAATGATGAGTATGACAAAAGAGTATATGAATTTTTACAAAATCATCCATTAGTAAATAGTGGTGGATTTATACTTGAAGATTTATCTAAAGCAGAAAATGAAAAAGCTGAAGAGTCACTAGCTAAAGCAGACGCAGTTACAGCTGCTGCTATGTTATCTAAAAAAGAAATAGAAGACCTATGTCATCTTATTGGATTAAATGGTGATTGGGATGATAATATTCGTAAAGCTAAAGTAATTGCTTATGCTAACGATAATCCTAAAAGATTTTTAGAGGTTAGACAAGATAATGACGCGCCTATTAAAATCTTTATTAGAAAATGTATGGCTAAAGACTTGTTTACAAGAGTTAATGGTGTATACAAATATGGGACTACAACTATTGGTCTTACAGAAGATCAAACAGTACAGTGGGTAAAAGATAATGCTGATATACATGCATTACTTAAAAACGAAATTAGAGGTCCTAAGAAACGTACAAAACAAACTGTAGAATTAAAAGAAGCTGAGTAATGAATTTAGACGCTGCGCATGATTTAATGGATTTACTGCTTGATAAAGCAGAACAACCATACTTTACTGATAATGAAAAAAATCAGTTTTTAGATCATGCTATAATGTCGTTTATAAATTTTCACTATAGCTTCTATGATCAAGAGCAAGTGTCAAGAGATGCTTTGAGTTATTTTTTTCATGATAGTGATCCTTCGTTTGGCGCGCAAAATGCTCCCTTAGGAACAAGAAACTTGCCAGAACGTTATGTTCATTTAATTCAGTTTGAAGTTGGTACAAGTGCAAATAATTTGCGATCAGCAAAAATTTTAGGATCAAAAGATTATTTAGATTTAAGATTGTCAAGCGATCCTTTCAATAGACCAACTGAAGATAATCCAATATGTTTTGTAAGGGTGGGTGAAAATGCTATCAACCCAGGAACTTTTTTTAATCAAATACATTTTCAACCTGCAACTTGGCCAGGCCAAACACTTGGACCTGCTACTCGATATTTTTGCATAGTATTTAGACCACATGATATAGTTTTTAAAGATACAAATGTGTTAAATGTAAGTACTTCTTTAGTAGACGAACCACTATCAGAATTATATCAAAGAGAAGTTATAGATATAGCAGTAAGAAAAATGACTGGTAATATTGAAAGTCCAAACATTCAATATCAACAAATAGAAGCAGAGCAGAGTAAATCAATTTAAAGAGCTTTTTGCTCCCTGCGCGATAATAGGCTGTATCATCTTAGGGTGTGAGGCCTATTGTTGTTTTGTATCATATTTTAAAGTACTTTTGTAGTATGGCTACACTTAATGAAATAGTTTATAATATTCGCAATATTGCTTACGCTGGCACAAGTAATAGTGAACAAGATTTAAGTACAAGACAAATAAAGTTTTGGGTACATTATACTAGAGCAAAGCTTTTAAAACAAATGGCTGCTAATGGTAAACAATTGCCATATATATGTTTTCAAAATTATAATGCTACGCAAAATATGGATTTCTTATCTATAGAAGAGCCAAGTTGGCAAACATATGTAAATGCAGTTACTTCTAGTAATGAAGAACTTATAGTCATTTCAGATAGAACTGCTGATCTAGCTGGACTACCATTAACACAAAATCATAATGAAGATTTTTATGGTAGAGATTTTTATAATTTTGATGTAAACGAAGATATAGATGAATATGGGAGATTAGTGTTAGTCTATCCGCCTCTTTTAAACATTAACAATAATTATGGTTTTGGAGAACTATCTCTTAGATATGGTCAAGATACCTTAAATCAAAATCATTCAACAATACCAATACCGCTTGTATCAAAAGATCAAAATACAGCAAAAAAATATAATAGATTTACTTCAGCGGTAGCTCCATCTGCCTATACAGATGTTTATGCAGAAAATAATTATGTATTAATTATTCGACAATTAAGAAGTGTATTTAGAGAATCTACAGCAACAACATATGATGCTCCAATACAGTATAGAGTATATGCAAATGTTTGTTTACAAAACCCAACTGAAGTTCCTGGATGGGATGATAATCACACATATCCTATTCCACAATTTATGGTAAAAGATTTAACACAAGGGGTGCTTACGGAATTACAAGTTCAACTTAATGCACCAAGTGATAAAATATCAGATAATGCAGATACTACAAAACTTGTTCAGCCGACAGCACAAAGATAAATATGATAATACTAAAGACATTTATAATAACATAAGGAATAGTATTACAGTAAAAGGGGAATGGCTTAAGGGGCAAAAAAAATATAGAAGAAACAAACTGGATTATAAAACCTATTATGCAGTTGTTTCAAAGTTTTTTAAAATATTGATAAGAGATGTTGTAACAAGAAATGAACTTGTGCATTTGCCAGGAGATTTAGGTTATGTGTATTTAGATAAAAAAGAACACAATAGAGCATTTCATTATCGAGTTGATATAAATCAGTCTAACAAAGAGGGAAAGTTAGTTAAATACAAAGTTCCCATACTAGATGATTATTATCATAAATTAGTTTGGGTAAGACCAAAGAAATATAGTAAATGTAAAATAATGCCGTTGAGCAATTTTAAAAAAGAAATAAATAAATTAAAAACTACATAGATGGGAACTGAATTAACAGCACAATCTTTAATAGTAACAATTACAGAAGCATTAGCTGTGGATCATGCTAATGGTGCTACTAACGATATAGATTTTGCGCAAACGTACACGCACACGTACGGGAGTATAGCTAATGTTACTAAAAAAATTATTAAGCTAGCTAATACAAATCTTACAGAAATTGCAACATTTGGTAGTGATACACAGAATGGAGCATTTGTTCGTGCAGATATAAAATATATAAGAGTAACTAATTTAGATGCATCTGATGCGCTACAAGTAGGCATGGATGATGAAGACTCTGATGCAGCGTATACTTCGGTAGCCGCAGATAGCAGTATAATATTTACAGGAACTACTGTAGAAGGTGATAATGGTGGATCAACATTAGATAATGCTACAGCACTAAAAGTTAAGGGAGCAGCAAATCAACAATTAGAATTATTTATAGCCTCAGTATAATATGCATGTACCAGTAAACAGAGTGTTTAATAATGTAGCTCGAAACCTAGGATTAAACAACTACAACAACAATATTGATAGTTGGGCAGAATGGGCATTTGAAGCAGAGCAATATATAGGTAGTAATAAAACTTTTTTACAAAAAGAAATTACTTATAGTAGTGGAGAGCCAACAGCTGCAACAGCAAAAATTGAATTTTCATCATTACCTACAGATAAGTCTTGGGTTGAAATAAATGCAACTAGATTTATTTTTAGAGAGCCAGTTGTTACTCCTGCAGTAGCTAATAATGTTTTAGTTAACACAATTGACAGTGATGACACTATAGTTCCAATACAACAGCTAACTGCAACAGATTTAGACACAACATTAAGTAATTTTGTCAATAAAATAAATAGTTCATATTATTACACTGTAAAAGGTGTTATTGCCGAGCACACAACTGGTGATAGCTTTGTTACATTTACATTTAGTAAAACTGGAGATAAAGGAAATCATATTACATTAGCATCAAGTGGAGATGCTAGAATCACAAAGTTTTTTTCTGGCGGTAAAGAAAGAATGCACAACAAACAAATAAGATTGCCTGACAATATGGTAAAACTGTTAAGTATAAGAGTAGGTAATACTATTGTTCAACCTACAAGTTCACAATACAAAAGTAAAGTTTCGGCTTTGCTTGATAGATATCATATAAACGGAAATCGTGTTAACTTCTCTACAAATTATACAGAAGATGTAGTTGTTTCATATTTAGCTGTACCATTGAGTGCTGAAGGGTATCCTATGATATTACAAGGTCATGAAGAAGCAGTAGCATTTTACATTATGTGGAAATATAAATCTATTGGTTATTATGCTGGTGAGGTTCCACAATATATTGTAAAAGATTTAGAAAGAAGATGGTATCAACTTTGTGGTAAAGTAAGAGGTGATGATAATATGCCAAACTCAGTAGAGTTATTAAAGATTGGCAAAATGTGGAATGCAAAAGTTCCTGTTACATCTTTCAACCCACCATTATATGATGGATTAAATAGTTATTAATGGCAGAGAAAAGCGCACCAAAAGGATTTAGTAAAGGTCTAATTACTGATGTAGATCCCAGATATCAACTAGAGGGATCATATAGAGATGCCATGAATATTAAATTGGTTAGCTCTGAAGGATCAACATTTACAGTAGAAAATATAAACGGTAACAGACAAGTATTAGATTTAGACACTATAGAAAAACATTTACGTTCGCCATATTCATTAACATCAGCAGTTCCGCAAAATTATTTTAAAGATACTGGTGGACTGCCTTATGATGTAGGAGATGTTAACGGAGTTATTAGTATGCGTGGTGCAGCTAATATTGTCGGACATTTCTCATTTAAAAATCAATTGCTTTTAATAGTTTGTGGATATGTAGCATATGATGAAAGTAGTGGATCACAAAGTGTAGATGATTTTAGAACAGTCTTTTTTTTAATTGATTTTGATGCAGATGGCAATGTTGAAAAATGTACAGATTTGAGAGTTTGTTATTCTGCACTAGAAGATCAATGGCCTAATTTAAACATGGATCCACTTATCAAATGTAGAGTAGAAGGCATTGTAGAAAACGAAGCAATATCTAGAGTTTATTGGACAGACAATAAGAATCCTTTAAGAACTTTTAGTCTAAACGATCCTAACTTACATGAATTAGAAATTGGAGAGCTTGATATATCTCCAAAATCTAATCACAATCAATTTACTTTACAAAAAACAATATCAGGTAGTTTACCTGTGGGTGTTTATCAATATTGTTATAAATACTTAACAGATTCAGGTGGTGAATCAGGCATATCACCGTTAAGCAACCTATATCATATTTCAAACGCTAATAGCGCATCATCTGCATTGTATTATGGTGGTGATCCAGGCGAACAATCATCTGATGGCTTGTTGTTAAAAATTACTGATTTAGATCAAAGATATGATTCAATTTTGATATACGCAGTATACTATGCCTCTTTAGGATCGACTCCTTTAGTTGCAGAGGTTATAGAAAAAAATATAAATGCTAACGGAGAAGTTTCGTTTAATCACACTTCTTTAACTACAGTTATCGAAAATGGTGTAGAAAATATATTAATACCATCAAACACGTGGGATATTTGTAAAGACATTGCAATTAAAGATAATGTTTTATTTGCTGCAAATTTAAGGTCAAAGAAAAATTTTATTACAGAAAAAGAGTGGAACGTTAAGCTGTTAAGATATCGATTAGATTTAACTAATGGTAACTTAACTACAACAGATAGTAATGTTAAAGACTATTTTCATACAGAAGTTGCTAGTTCTTCAGATTATGATGCATTAAATGTTATAGAGGCGGGTAGCTCAACTTCTTACAACAAATTGAATACAGAAGGAACAAATCATCAAACTGCTCATAGATATTTACCAGACGAGGGGCAATGCAGTCATGGACAATTTAATCAATATACCACCGCATCATCACTTGCGGGTAGAAGAATTTTAGGAGCACAAAGTTATGGATACTACGGTACATCAGGAGGGGCTACGGGTACAAATGGACTTGGTGGTGTTATGATGACATTTAGAATGGAACCAAAAATATCTGATACAAGAGATAATAGAAGTGGTGTAAATGATAGCGCTACAGAGTTTATTACGACAAACACACCAAATGAAGATATACAAACTGACAATTTAGCTGGTAATAGTGGCGGTACAAATAATACACAATCTGAATATACAGCAAGTTTTACCGTAGGATCTAACAAAGATGCACATGCTTCAGGTAATAAAAGAGGTTATCAAAGGGGTGAAACATATAGATTTGGAGTATTAGTATATGATTTAAACGGTGATCCTGGAAATGTATTATGGATGGGTGATATACAAATGCCACAACATCACGATAAAGCATGGGAATTAGATTTAGATAGTACACAATTAGGTCGCAATGCTTCAAACAGCTTAACTAAATTTAGAGAAAATCCTATAGCGCAAGATTATAGAATATCAGCACACGCTAATTGTCCTGTACCTGGCGTTCATAGACATTATGACACAACTACTAGATTTAATCCGACAACAAACAATTCCCCAAAAACAGCACAAAGATTTTTTACACCTGATGGTGGTGCTGGATCTCATTACACTATGGATTTGTGTGTTGATTTTACTTTTAAAATACCACAGCATGTAAGAGAAAAAATATCAGGATTCAGGGTAGTAAGAGCACAAAGAGATGAACTAGATAGAACAATTTTACAGTCAGGATTAATTAATCAAATAATAAACTATGGATCTTCAATTCCTGCAGAGGGTTATGTAGGCCATTCAAACGTTGGCAATACAGTTCCTTTATCTGTTGATGTAGAGGCTGGCGATCATTCAACAGTTAGTGATGATGCTGTAGATGAAATTTATGATTCTTATCTAAATGGATATGCTGGAGTAAATGCTTTAAGTAGAAGAATTGTTTTTAATGATTCAACTAATAATGAGTATTATGTAAGTGAAGCAGAATCATCAACAGGCGGTGCTTCAAAACAAGATTTTTCTGCCTGTGCAGAGTTTGGAAGTTTCAATACAGGGTGTCATTATGAACCTGGAACACCAAATAAAAGTTATACATCAACTTTTGTTGCAAAAAAAACTGTGCTTATGTATTCTCCCGATAGTGCATTTGGAGTAAGACCTTATTCTTTTAATTCTGAGCATAAATTTATAAATGTATGTACGTTAAAATTATATAATCAGACAAGACATGATTTGTATGAATCTTCAACTAGTGATCAACAATATACTAAAGAGTCTGTTTTAGGACATTATGATATAGAAGATCATACTTCTTTATCGGATAATGTTACAAATGTACCTACTGATGGCACTTCTAATAGTAGAATATTTCATCATAATGATAAAGAGACTGGTTTAACTTTTTATACTAAAAAGACAACAAAAGATGATGAGTCAGGTGTAATGGTTGGAAAATGTTTTGTTTATGATACATATCAACAACATTACAAAACACACTATAGTCACTACGGATCTTCAAATCCTGTATATGTACATGAAGCAGGCACTTATTATGAAAAAATGTTTAATACAAATTATACAGATGAAGATTTTGCGTATACGGGAAATACTTTTGCATCATACGTAAATCCAAATTCTACTATACCTTTACCTGGTTCAAATAGAAACATTGATGGAAACGAATATGTGTCAAACATTTTAGCAGCTAAAGAAATTGGTGATGGAGAATTTGTATCTAAATCTTTTTTTAAAAGCAGCACAGGAACAAATCAATGGTATATAGAGAATAGAGGTTTTTCTAATTTTAGCTTAGGCGCAGGATATTTAAGAGGTTCAAAAACTTGGCAATTTGCTTTTAATTATGGAAAAATAGAAAACGCTTTATTAGACTATGAAACTGTATCTACAGTGCAAATGGGAACACGCTCGATTATTATAGACACTGACAAAGAAATAGCTAACGTATTAGATATGGGTGCAATTACTCATCATAAACTTTGGCAATATACAAAATCAGGTAAATCACAAATAAATAATCCTGGTATAAATGGAACTGTATTACAATCTATTAATCATCAACCAATACCATATTATGCATATGGAAATATTGTAAAAGAAAACGATGGGCAATATGGTGGTGACTCTGCAGAATCAATACAAAAAACAAGATGGATAAATGCAGGAAATTATCATCCAATAAATATAAATAATCTAGAACATCATTCTACAGTGTTTGGTGGCGACACATTTGTAGGCTTGTATTCACATCAAATTACTACATCACCATATCCTGAAAAGAGTTACTCTAAATGGATAGTGTTTCCTTGTGAATCTTTTGTAAATACAGAAATGCGTAGTGGATATCATTTAGCAGCAAATGATCATGTAGAAGGGTTTGATCAAGATGCACCACCATTTTCTAATGATTGGTTTTACAATACTGTTTATTCGCAAGAAAATGATTTAAAAAGTTATTTAGCTATACAAGATGAAGATCAAGAATTTAGAGAACTACCTGTAGAAATTGCTTATTCTAAAACTAAATTAGCAGGAGAACAAGCTGATGCATTTAGAGTGTTCCCTATTTTTAATTTCTATAATGTAGAAGCTATTTATGGTCAAATAAATAGACTTATTAATTTTCAAAATGAAATCCATTTTTTACAAGAAAATGCTATAGGTCAGTTACTTGTAAATCCAAGAACCTTTCTTCAAGATACGTCTGGAGTTGAATCAATATTTACTGGATCAGGAGACACGGTGGAGTCACATCAGTATATATCAATTAAATACGGAACACAGCATATGCATAGTGTTGTAGCTAGCGAAAGAAATTTATTTTTCTTTGATATTAATTATGCAAAACTATTAAAGTATACATCAGATAAAAAACTTATTAGTATTTCAGATGATTTAGGTACTAGAGATTTATTTGAAAAAGCTACAAAATATGGTAGATTAAAATTACAAGATAGATACGAACAGGCACCTCGTGTAAGTAAAAATGATATGCCTTTATATTTTGTAGGCATACATGGTGCATTTGACTATTCAACCAACACTTTGTATATGACATTTGCAGATAGGTTAAGGATAGACAATTATGATGGTGCATTACATCCCACTGGAGATTATGTTGTGACTGTTCCTGTATCATCAGGCAGTAAAACATATGATATAGCTTATGGTGCAGAGCCAGAAAATCCAGGCGACCAGCCTATAGGAGGGTATGCATATAAATATATTTTATCTAGTACCGTAGCATATAATGAAGATATTGATGCTGTTATTTCTAGATATAGTGTTTATCCTCAGCAATGGATTGAACATCAGGGTAAGCTTTATACTCCAAAATCCAGAGTACCTTGGCTGTCTTATGGTGCTGGAGGTGGATTAGCTGCAGGATATGCACATAATAGTAGTACAGCATATGTGTTTGGTCAAGGACTATCAGGAGTGTATGGTAGATTTCCAGACTTTATAAGAAATTATGCTAGATATAGCTATGGCGGGCATGAATTAAGTAGTGGATCTGTTCAGCTTTGGCAATGGGAGGGATCTGATGAAAAAACTAGATTTTTTGAAGAAAACATGCTTCATGATCCAATTGATGCGTCAAGCACAACGCCTCCTGATTATAATCAAAATATTGAGTATCCTGTATTTTCAGATGATGAAACAGAAATAACACAGCAAGGTGTTGGATCAATTATACATCAATCATTTGTAGAAAAAATTATAAATGATGTTCCATCTGAAAACAAAAAATTTGATAACTTAAGTGTAGTTACAACTGTTGGATATTTTAGTAGATATATGACTGATATATTCGGTGAAGGAAATAGACTATCTGCAGAAAGAGGTGTAGAAGAAACAGATGCAGGATTATATTTTGAAAATTTAAGTTTTGAAACAGATTTTAATACTGTACAAACTATTGATATAGCAACTGAAAATAAACCGTTTTATCCAACTACTACATCATTTGAAGACATCTTACATAAGTATAGAGAAGGTGTATTAAGAATACCATTAAGAAATAACTCTATCAATAGAAGAGCTGTTGGTACTTACTTAAGAGCTAGATTGACAGCAAGAACAACGGAAAAATTTAATATATTTGCAATAATGGCTAAATACCGTAAATCCTACAACTAATGGCAGTATCAGACGTACAAAGATTTTTAGGTCAATATGGCGACATGCTAAATCCATATGGACAAACAGCAAAAGACGCAAACAGAGTTATTAAACAAAATACTACAACTCCACAATTATCAATGCAATATAATACTGCACCAACTAATTTTGGAATGTACAGTACTTTGCAAAATATTAATCCAGAAGTAGTAAATCAATTAGATTTTATAAAGTCTCCTGATATCCTAAGTTCAACTGGTGCAGGTTTGCAAACTATTATGCAAGGCTCACAGCTTTTAGGAACAAAGGTTGGAGAAGGCACATTAGGATCTAAGTTACTTGGTCAAAATTTTATGAAAGGTCCTGGTGCAAGTATTACTAATCCATTTACACAACAAGCATCTTCAGGATTTACTGGTGTAACTTTAGATCCATCACCTATAGGACCATATATGGAAGGGACTGCAAGTTCTTTAACTGGAGGTCAAATGGCTAGTAATTATTTTAGCAATTTAAAAGCTGGATCAGTGTCTGCTGGTTTACCAACATACCTTGTGGGTAGAGCTTTAAGAAGCGCATTCGATGATGACGATCCAACTACATTTGCAGCAGGTGAAATGTTTGGTGCGGGTGTTTCTGGTGCGGGTGCAGCATCAGCACTAATGGGATTAAGCCCAAAGCTTGCAGCGTTAGGTCCTGCAGGGATATTATTAGGAATAGGTATATCTATATTTGGAGGGAAGAAGAAAAGAGATAAAGCTCGTAAATTACAACAAGAGTATGAAAAAAGTGTTGCAGAGCGTAATGAAGAAATAATGAATCAATATCGTGAAGGTATTTCTGAAAGTCGTCAAGACAGAGAAAGTCAATCACGTGAAATGGATTATAATAGACAAGCAGCTAAATTTAGCAATCCATATGGTGCAGGTCAATTTTATAATGAAGGTGGTTTAACTGGTAAAGAAAAATCCAAGGTTGCTAAAATGGGTAGACGTGGTGATACGGAATTAGCTCATATAAATAAATCTGAAGCAAGATTATTAAAAATGTTAGGCGGGGCTGGAACAATAAATCCTAAAACAGGATTAAGAGAGTATCATTTTTCTTTTAGTCATGTTAGTAATGCCATTCAAAATGTTTTTGGAGGCGCGACTGATGTATTAACAGGAGGTATTGATGCTGCTACTGATATAGGATCTACTGCATTAGGTGCCGCAGCAAATGTAGCAGGTGCAACAGGAGGCGCTGCAGCAGATATTGCAGATGCAGTCGGAGTAGATGATGTTTTGGAGTTTGCAAATGAGGAAATAATATCACCTGTTATGGACACAAGTTTTAATCTTATTGAAACTGGAATAGATGCAGGAAGAGAAGTAGCAAGTATGGCAGCAAATGTTGCAGGTGACATAGGTAATTTAGCTATTGGTGCAGGAACAAGCATAATGGAAACTATAGGAAATAAAATAGTATTTCCAACAATGACAGGTATAGCAAACTATCTTTCTGGTGATGATGATGATATGTCATTACCAGAATTACCTCCTTTACCCAATATTAAACTTAATGAAGAAAATATAAAACCTAATATTGTTACAATAGATCCTTATGGTAATACATTACCAGACAAAGCTTTTGATACATCATTAGCTTCAGGATCTGCAGGTTTTGTAAGGCCAGATGCTGTTGATGTAAACAACATATATTCACAAACACAAGCAAACGTATAAAATGAGTGACAAAACAAAACAAAATGCTGGACGATTCATTGGAATGATGATGAAAACAAAAATGATTCCAAAATATGTAGACGTACTTAAAGGCATGTTAAATCCAAATAAAAAAGGATTCAATAGTGATGAAACTGTTAGTCCATTTATAACACAAACTGATGATGGTAATTACGAAGTTAAAATTGGATATTCTTCATTAGGTGTTTTTAAGAACTTGAATGATGCAAAGAAAGCTAAATACAATCAACCTGATTTAGATTTAAAAACAATAGGAAATAAATTTCGAGAAGATTTTACTAAAGCTGAAAAAAAGCTTCTGAATATGTATCTAACAAAGGCAAAAGTATTTCTAATTTACCAATTAAAAATCAATTTGTTATATCAAACTATTTACACACTAATGACGTAAATGAAACATTTTTAGATGCAGTAATAAATAATGATTATTCAAAAGCAGCAAAAAACTACATGCGACCAAAAATGGAACAAGCAAATGAGTTTTTTAAAAATGTTATGTTTAGTGGTCCTGTTGGAGAAAATGATTTTGGCAACACGCAACAGTTGCAAAACTTTTCAGATAATATGTTAGATCAAATATATCCTGACTCTAATAAACAACAAACTAATATGAAGCAAATGGAAAAAGGTGGCAAAATGACTCCTGTTGCTGAATTTACTGGTGGTGAATTAGTTAATAATAAAGAAGAGGAAATGCGACAAGCAATGAAATCTGGTAATAATTCTAAAGCTGCTGATATATTTAGAAATGAAGTAAAAGATAAAAACATTACACCAGGTAAAGCAAGTCATAAAACTAACCCATTGCCTGTAGCTAAAGATGGTACAGTGATGAATGATAAAGGGAAACCTACAGGACAAAGCGCTAAACCTGGAGCTGGCGTGTATGATCATATTAAAAAACAATATAAATCTAATATGTCAGATAACGAGGTTATTGCAATGGTAAAAAAGAACCACGCTAAATGGCGTAAAAACGGAATGGAATAATGGCAAAACCTACACCGCAACAAGTATATAATTATTTAATGACTAAACCTGGCATGACTGATGTCAAGGCGCGAGGTATAATAGCTAATATACAAGCTGAAAGTGGATTTGATCCAGCTATACGTGGTGATTATATGATCGCTAATCCTACAGGTGAATTAAAAAATAAAGAACGTTTAGTTTACAAAAAAATAGATGGTAAGTATTACTATATGAATACCCATCCTACAAAAGCAGGTCAAGAGGTAGATGAAAATTTAGTTTCAGGTATTGAAGCTACAGCAGGAGGACTTTTTCAGCATCAATCATCTCGTTATAATGCAATGGTTGCAGAAGTAGGTGATGATTGGGAAACTAATTGGAAAGGACAAGTAGATTTTGCTTTATCAGAACCTGACGCTCAAAAATATTTAGATGAAGAAAGAACTTTTAATAGCGTAACAGATTCTACTAAAGCTTTTATGCTAGAATTTGAAAGACCAGCAGATCAATCTGATAAAAAGGTTGATGAAAGAGTAAGTAATGCGCCAGAAGTTCTTTCAAATTTATCGGAAGGTCAAACAATAATACCACAAGATATAGAATTACAACAAGATAATACACAGATTCAAAGTCCACCTGTTCCTGTTATAGATGATTTAATTGTAGATGAAAGCGAAGGAGATAGACGTAAAAGAGAAAAGTTGCAGGAAGAAGATGAGCGTATAAGTTTAAGAGCTAATGAGCGAGAAAAGGATGCCAAAAGATATATGGAGCTTACTCGTAAAAAGAAAGAAGCTGTAGAATATTATGGAAAAGATGCAAAAAGAGCAAAACGTTTTGATGAAGAATTAGCTGAAATTGAAAAAAAGTATAACTTGACTCCTGCGCGCTCTGATGAGGATCTTGAAAAAATAAGATTAGAAACTATAAATCAAATACTAGATGATCCAGAAACAAGAGGTGCTATATATACAGATCAAGATTTAGTAGATATAGAAGAAGAAGAGCCAAATATAGAAGATAATTTTTTAGTTACAGATACAGATGTTGTTGTTGCTACAGATGAAGAACAAGTAACAACTGATACTCGTGAGCCTACCGTAGAAGAGGTAGAAACAAGGCATGGTCCAAATGCTCGTATCGGAACAGTAGGTGGTGTTGATAATATAATATATACTGATGAAAATGGAGATCCACAACAATATCCTGTTAGTGAATTTTATAATGAAGAGAATACCCAAACGTTTGAATTGTATGACGATGGCACATTACCTCCACCACAAAATATACCAGTTACTAATGATGATATTGCAGCAAGACAAGACAACACTCTTGGACCAACTATAACTCCCGTAGAGCTACAAGTAGAAGAAGGAGAAGGCACAGAAGGAATAGATCCGTCTTTTATACCAAACGAACAAACTCCTTTGGTAGCTAACGCTAATGATACTGATGGTGATGGTGTTCCAGACGGTATAGATCCAGATTCTGAAACAGTACAAATTGTTGATACAGATTTTACAAATACAAATAATAATGAAAATAATAATCAGATTAATTATTTAGATTCATTAGGAGATTTGGGTAATGTTTTATCTCAGGGTTTAGGTATTGTACAAAGTGTCAGAGACATGATAGGTAATCCTGACGACTTAATGATGACAGCATTAGGCAAGAAAGCTTATGCTGAAGCTATGAAAGAAATTAAACCAGCTGATTATCCTGGGCTATCTGCACAATTTAAAGATCATCTGAATCAGACAAGACAACTAGCTAAAATGGGATTTAGTTTGGATGAATCACAAAAAGCAAAAGCTGATATAGATGCTGCATATGGCAAAGGAATTGAAAATGCAGTTAGAGGTACAGCGGGTAATAGAGCTAAGTTTTTAGCTATGTCTGGGGTTTTAGACAGTCAAAGACAATCTGCACTGCTAGATTTTGCAGCTAAAGACGCAGCATTACAAAGACAAAATCAAACTCAATATTTAAAGGCTTTGTCTTTCTCAGAAGAATATGAATTAAATAAAACAAAAGCTGAAAGAGCTGAAGAATTACAATTAACTTTGCAACAGAAAAAGGGAGCTTCTGAATTTGCAAAAACTGTATTTGCACAAATATCACAGAATAATGCTAACAAAAGATTAGCTCCTGTATTAAATAGATATAAAAACGAATTGTTAAGTGGAATGTCAGGTGGTAGAGATCCCTATACTTTGACATCGCCTAATATAACTAGAAATTAATATGGACGCATTTGGATATAACGCATTAAGTGGTTTTTTTGGATCAGCTGGCATCAAAGATGCTAAAATGCAAGAATTGCAATATCTTGAAAAGATATACAATTTAAGAAAAATGAAGCAGCAAGAAGAAGATCAACTTGCAGCAGACAGTCAAAAACTAATTGATACCGCATACAATACAGCAGTAGAACTAACTACTGGAGATAATGCTAGAAGAAAAGACATACTTGATATAGAAGGTATATCATCAGAATTATTGCAACCTATAAATGACAAAATACAAAATGCTGGCAGTTATGAAAAAGCAAGAAGATTAGGTATAGATAAAGATTTAAGAGAATATCAATATAAACTTATGAATAATGATAAGGTATATCAGATGAAATTAAATCAAAATGCTATAGCTAAAATTATAGAAGCAGATGCTTCAGGTAAAGGTCATTTAATAAATCAACAAGACAGAGCGGCATTTAATGCATGGCAAGCAGAGAAAACAGATAAAGTTACATTTAGAGGGGTATATGACTCTGATATTAATATGGATTTTATTAATAGTCCTGATTATGCAGGTAAACCTATTACAAAACAGGATATTATAGTTAACAATATGGGTTTAATAAATGATTGGGCTTATTCCGTAAGTGGAGGTGATCCAGTAGAAGAACAAAAAGCTCATGCATTAGCAACAGCTAATCCGAATATTATAAACTCTGGAGGTTGGCTAGATAATAAATTGGAAATACTAAACGGAGTAAGAGATGCTGAAGGCAATTTACTGTATGATCCAAATATTAAATTTGGTAAAGGTGAAATAAAAACATCATTAACTAAAGAGTTACTTAAAGGACAACTACAAATGTTCCCTGAAGATGGCCTTAAGTTGTCACAAATAATTGAAAATGGTGGTTTCCAAAACTTCTTCAAGCGTGCTGATGTTTCAAGCTTCTTTGAAACTACATTTGGTATAGATGAAAGCAACCCAGGCTTGATGGAGAAAGATAGTTATATGTTTGATGCTGCTGGTAGATTAGCGCCCAATGATCCTGCCTTAGAACAAAGACTTGTATTAGCTGGACTTGATAATGGACCTAATGTAGAACAAGATTATTATTTTGATAATAACGGTGACATAATGCTTAAGATTAATAATCTTAACATAAAGAAAATGTATGATTATAAAGGTGCTAGTTTAGATGGTGACGCAGCGACATTTATGGATAGGGATGCAGATGATATGAAATTTAAAGGCATATTCTTAGGCATGAAAGTTACATATCATGATGAAGCAGGAAACATCAAATCAAAATTATTAATGAAAGGTGTTAAAGATATTGATCCTACAGATAGTGCAGAAAATATAAACAAGACTATACTTGGTGAAGCCTATGATCCAAAATATACTAATTTAGAATATCGTCCTGCATATGTAATGCAATTTGAAGAACCTGATGTATTTGGGTTTGAAGGTCGATTAGGTCCATTATTGGGTGGTGGAAGAAGAACAACATATAGTGATGCTTATTATCGTGAAATTAATTTAGGTAGCAATAACACACTTGCCGCTTTAAAGGATGAAGCGTATGATGAACAATTAAGTAATGCAAAAAATGAAAGATTTAACGCACAAAGATATCAAACAGAAAATAGAAGAAAGAATGAAATGTCTAAAAAAACTAGGTCACAGCTAGATGATATATATGCTTCACGTTTGGATGTAGGTATAAAAGAACTTACAGACAATCATGAACCATCTATAATATACACATCAAGAGCAATGGGCTTTGATAGAAGAATAGATCCATACTTGATGGCTGATGTGTTTGATATGGCACAAATGCAAGGTGGTGAAAACTTTTCACAAAATGTTAGCCAAATATTAAACGGTTTTCATAAATTAGAGGAAGAATATCCAGACTTATTAAGAATATATAAGTCAGGAGATCCGAAAGCACTAATTGATCATTATAAATCTACATTAAGCGAATCACAGTTTAAACAAAAACTTACTAGATTCAAATTATGGTCTAAATATTTTAATCGAGCTAACTAATGGCAGTAGACGAAACACCAAAAGAAGGAATTGATTCTTATGATTCAGGCATGTCTTCTAATCAGGGCATTAATAAATTTTTAAATGCTATCAAAGAAGATCAAAAAGATTATAATAGATCTATTGATATGTATGGTGCACAAAAAAATGCACAAGAAACTAATGCTTTACAGCAGCAGCAAATGGGTTTAATATCTTCTGGTCTTGGTACTGATCCAGTTGGTAGTGATTTTGCACCACAAGATTTATTTACAGTAGGTGGCGGTTTAATTGGAGGTGCTTTTGGCGGTCCAGCAGGTGCGGTAGCAGGTACTACACTTGGTGCTAGTTTAGCTGAAACGACAGGTTCTGATTCTAAATTCCAACAAAGTTTAAAAGCTGGTACTGGAATGTTGATTGAAAGCACGGGTGATACATATGAGTTTTTAAAAGCAGTTGTTACACCGTGGGATCCAGATATAGATCAAAATACAACTATTGGTGATTTTTTACAAAGATATGGATCAGATATGTCTTTATCTAACTCAGTATATGTACCAGACAATTTAAAAGCTACTGGTTGGGGAGCATTAGCAGATCCTACATTTTGGGCTACAGATGTTGCTAAACTTTTACCTTACTCTATGTCATTCTTTTTGCCTGCAGGAGCGGCAGCAAGAAGTACAAGATTTTTATTAAACTCAACCAAAGCATATAAAGGAGCTAAAACATTACGTGTTGGAGAAAAATTATATAAACCTGTTTTAACAAAAGCTTCTAAGAAACAAGCAAAGCGTCAAGGCATACAACAAGGTGAAGAGTTTGCAAAAATGGAAATGCGTAAAGGTATTGACATTGTTGCATCGAGTATTGGTGGTGGTATTGGTGGTAACTTTGCAGAAGGCGCATATGTTGCTGGTGAAGCAATGCAAGATGCCTTAGCTGCAGGATTATCAGATCAAGAATCACAAGCAGTTGCAACACAAGTATGGCGTGATAATACTAATTGGGTAGCAGCAGATATTGCACAGTTCGGTTTAACATTTGGTGGTTTAGGTAGATTAACGGCAGGATTTAGAGGTTTGATGAAGCCTACTTCTTTTGGTCAAAAAGTATTACCATTTATGCAAGCAGGTGGTACTGCAGCTGCTGAAGGGTATGCAGAGCAACATCAAGAAGTATTTCAAGAGTGGATTAAACATAGAGCTTTAGCCGAAAAAGGTGGAGGGGAACCACTTCCTTTTTCTCAATATTTCAAACAAATGGTTGCTGGTACTAGTGTAGGAGATGCATTAGGTTATGGTGATGAGTCTGAATTTAGAGAATACTATAAGAGTGAAGAAATGTTAATGACTCGTGTAAGTGCATTTGCTTTAGGTGGAGCTATGGGTGCACGAGGTGGTTATGTTGATGCAATTGCAGAAAGAGATTACCAAATGCAAGAGCAAAGACAAAGATTGGGTGATTTATATGATGAAGCAGATTTTGCACAAGCTCAATCAATGAGACAAAAAATAATTGCGCATACAGTAATTGATAGTAACGGTAATGCATCATTAGCTAAATCACGTGTAGAGAGAATGGTGGCTGAAGGACAAATGCGTGAAGAAAAAGGAAAACAAATTATAGAAGCCATTGAGCAAGGTGAGGATATTTATGATGCAACATTTAAAGGCAATCAGTTAACACAAGCTGGTAAAAGACAGATATTCTTAACACGTGTAGAAATAGCAGAACAAAATTCTACTATAGAAAGATTACAAGAAACAAGAGATCAAGAAATTGAGGTAGCTAACAATAACTTCAAAAACAATGAAGTAAAACGTGAACAAGCTATTAATGAGGCAAATCAAAATTTTGAAGAAGCTAAATCTATTATAGAAGAAGAAATAAAAGAAAATGAGTTTTTAATTGAGAATGTAGCATCTGTAAAGTTAGGCAAACTTACTAAAGATAAAACAAGAGTAAAAAGAACATCTAAGGGACTAAGGCCTGAAGAGTTTACTGAGTTCACTACAGAAGGTAGACAGGCAGAACAAGACAAACCAAGTGTCGTTCAAAGAGCTGCAACTGCAATTAAAGAAGGCGCACAAGCTGTAGTTAAAGGTGTAGGTCAAGCAGTTCAAACTGTTAAAGAACGTGGTATAAAACAAGCAGCACAAGATGCTGTACAGTCTGCACCTGCAAAAAAAGTATCAGAGTTTCTTAAAACACAAATAGATAAAGGAACTAATTTTACAAAAAAATATGCAGACAAAGTAATTCCAGGAGCTTCAGCTAGTATAGAAGAACAAGTAAAAAAATATAGAGAGTCATTAGGAGACAAAACACCTACAGCTGAAGAAGTAAAAACAAAAGCAAAAGAAATAGTTGATAAAATAAAAAAAACTGATTTAAAAGGAGCTACTACTGAAGTAATAAATGAAGTAAAAGACTTTGTAGAAAACAAACTTAAAGATAAATCTGTTACAGAAACTTTAGTACAAACTTATGAATCTGCAAAAACTAAAGGCAAATCTTTAATAGAAAAAGGTAAAGAAATAGTTTCTGATTTTAAACAAAAAGTTGATGCTAAAACAGAAAAGCTAAATCAAAGAAAAGAAAACGTTCAAGAAGAAAAACA
>Ga0181397_1000119_pt1 | contig 28942 bp, 26 predicted proteins | sample 20SPOviralmetaG_FD_130126 | JGI IMG/M metagenome (GOLD analysis project Ga0181397, IMG submission 130126) | Marine viral communities from the oligotrophic San Pedro Time Series (SPOT) site, San Pedro Channel, CA, USA - 20 SPOT_SRF_2011-02-23 | ecosystem: Environmental > Aquatic > Marine > Strait...
ACTAGTATTTGTGTTCCTATATACTTTGTCAAAGTCAAGTCCGAGCTCATCACAACACCTGGCTCCATCCTGAAGAATGTCAAACTTATCACCATCAAGATAAGGGGTAATATAGCTAACGCGCTCAGCGTCCCAATTACCTTCGGTGAAGGCTGTATAGTCAGCGTCCCTGAATTCTTGTCTACAATCAGGATAAATTGCATGATCGCCTGCATGAATACCCATTGCGATATTGACTTTTGTATCTTTTTCATTTGCTACTGATAATGCTACTGCTTGAATAATTGATGAAAATATTTTATTACGGTTAGGAACAACTGTTTCCTTCATATTATCTTGTTCATAGTGTCCTTCGGGCACTTCATCTCCACCTTCTACAAGGGCACTATTAAGCATAGGGGCCAAACCATCAAGTTTAATGGTTCCGTATTTTACTTTAGGGTATACTTTAACTAAATTCCCATCTAAATTAGGTTGAATAGCTTTTTCATTAATATAATCTACTAATGATTGGGCACGTTCAAGTTCTACTCTATGTTTTTGCCCATAATCGAAAGACAGTGCTGTTACCTCATAGCCATCTGCCAATAACCTTAGTAACACTGTGGAGCTGTCCATACCTCCACTTAATGATAGTACTGCTTGTTTATTCATTTTTTATCGTTGTTTTCTACGTTTAAATGTTGGTCTTTAGTTTCATGGGTCCAAATACCATCAGCATTATATTCATGCCAGTATACTCTATTTTTCTGGATAGCATCTTTAATATTACGTTGCCTTTGGTTTAAATTACTTTCACCACTTTTAACTTCGAGAAAATGTACTGCGCATTTTTTCTTGGATCCCATATCTGTAAACGCAATATAATCAATAGGATTACCAAAAAATCTTATATCATTAGGGTTGATTGGAAAATTTTCCATAAATGGTACATAGTGTTCGATTGTTTTTCCAAAACTAACAGCTCTAGATCTTTGATATGCATCTTCTCTAATTGCTTTTTCCTCTTTCATTTTCCACTTAGCCAATTGTGCTTCGGCCTTTCGTTCAGCAAGCTTATCATGGCTGAAATACACATATGCTGCAAACGCTAATGCACATATAGTAATTGTAATTAAGACTAAATTCATAAATTATTAATTTTTCTAAACATCTTAGTGTTGTATAAAATGTTTTCTATTTGTTTGGGGTTTATTTCGCGAGTAAAATTCTCGTCAATTTTTTCTTTGTCTTTATGTAATAAACCCCCTTCAGAATACCTAATTCCTTTTAAACCATGTATAACTGGGTTAGAAGTATCTATAGATTCTATAAATTTAAAATCCTTATAATAAAGGTATTCTTGAGGTAAATTACACCCTAAAAGATGAACTCTATCCATATCACTTATAAGTTTATCTTTATAAAGGTTAGTAATAGTTTTTAAACGACCCATCATTTTAGCTACATATGGGTTTGGGTGTTTAAAACATTCCTCAAACCAAGATGCCCCATAACTAAAAGATATTTTTTGGTAACCAAACCATTTGTATGATTGGTAGCTATTTACAAAATCTGAATATGATTTACCCTGTACAACGGCTACTTTAGTTGTATTATCAGGTACTTCTATACTTGCCCATATTTTAGCGTTTCTTACGCTATAAGTGGCATTTTCCCAGACATCGGGGATAATAAATTCGTTAGGTTCTAATTCAGAAACCCAATGTAACAAACGTGATGTATCATATGCTTCTCCTAATTCATGTAGTGAGTTATCCATAATTATATATCTACCCTTTTCTTTAGCTTGTCTAAAATAGGCCTCATATTCGGGATACTTATCTAGTAAGTGGGGTAAGCAATAATCATAATCGTTAAAGGTTTCAGATAACCCTAAAAGCTGTAAAGGTACTTCGTGTGATACTTTAACCTTCATATATAGCAGTATTTTTACCGTGTTCCATAAATTCTACTTTAGCAATCTTGACTCTCCCATCTGTTTCTTCTTGAACAAATGGATTAAGCTTATCAAAAATAAACTTAGCAAACTGTTCAGCACCAGTAGCTGGAATTTCCCTTAATTGAATTATCCCATCTTCGTCCATCTTTCTAAAATGTTCAAGATAAGGATCATCAGTTGCTACTACTGTGGTGTGATCAAACATATAATCCATCCACATTTTAGCACTCATACCATCAATTTCGGTTTTAGCACGTTTCATACCACCAAAATCCCATACCCAATTTTTTTCATCTAATTCTCCTTCGAACCAAACTCTAAAACTAACCCCATATCCATGAAGGAATCTACAGTGTGTTCCTGTTGCTTTCCATTGACGAAACACTGTACTGAATCCGTCAAATAATTTTGTTGATTGAAATTTTCCCATATTTTATTGTATTAAAGGGTTTTTAGGGGGCCTACCTCGCCCACGACGTTTTATAGGCATACTTTCAAGTATAGACACATTTTTAATACCTTTAAGTTCAGCATAAAAATAGTACATTTCCTCAAGAGTGCCATCAAATTTTTCCATAACCGCAACTATATCCTCCTTTGAACCACCAAAAGTAATAGTAAATTGTTTTACAATTTCTCTAAGGCGTTTTTCTTCAGCTTCGTAACCATCTTTAATAAGTAGATTTTTACGTTTAGTATATTTTCTTTTAATGCTATTAGCTTCTGCTAGAAAATTTTGGGAATCTTTAAATAAATGACGTACTGAATTAATTTCTTCTTCAGCCCAGTGATCCTCCCACTTAGCTTGTTCAAAATATGGGGGGTAATCAAAGTCACCATTTTGGATACGCTCAATTAATGGTTTATAATGGTGAAGCATTTGGTGAGTTGGGAAACGTCTCCACCAATAAAATGGGCTACGTTTCCTGTGTGTCGGTTTCGGGGGAATTTTCTTCGCCATAACGTTTTCTTAATTCTTGTTGTAATAAGGTACTTTCTTCTTTTAAGGAATCCACATCATCCAAAGAAGAATCTTCCATTTTTTTAAAGAGATCCATAATTTTATTTAAATCTCCTAGTAACTGTTCTAATTCTTTATCTGCTTCCATAATAATGTAAATATAAAAAAGGGCTTGGAATTAACCAAGCCCCCTTTCAAAAATAGTAAAAAGTTTAAAGTTCGGTTGGGGTAAATCCTACTCTGTTTAAAAGTTTTAAAAGTGGCTCTGTTTTAAAGAAAGCACACGCTACAAAATATGTAGGTAATACCCAGTGAAAAAACTTAAAATTAAAAGTTACACCTACTACTAATAAAATAGCAAATAGCAAGTATAAAGCTCTAAGGCCTGTCCAGGCTTTCCAGTTTTTAAAGTTTAACCATTCTAATAAAAGAATACCTTTTAAGGTAGTCCATCCGTTTACGAAAAATTGTTTAATTAATTCTAACATGTTTTATAAATTTTAAATAAATATATTAACCATCACAAGAAACACATTCTGCTGTTCGAGATCCTAAATCTCCTTTAATAACAGAATCCGTTCTAAGATAGTAAAGGGTTTTAACTCCTAATTTCCAAGCTTCCATATGACATTGATTTATCCATTTAGGGGAATCAGTAGGATCAAAGCTTAGATTAAGTGATTGTGTTTGGTCGATGTATTTTTGTCTAATAGCTGATTGACGAACTAGTTCAAGTTGATTTACTTCACTAAAAGTTAAAAATACTTCTTTTTCTTCTTCAGTAAGAATATCGTGAGGGAGATTTTGTACTGACCCATTATCGGCAAGAATTTGGTCCCAAACTTTTTCAGTATTTTTATCTTTAGACTTTAGTAACTCTTCTAATTCTTTATTTTTAACGATAAATGTTCCTTTGGCACCATTAAATGTATAAATATTAGCTGGAATAGGTTCAATACCTGCTGAACAACTATTTAATCTAGAATTAGATACAGTTGGGGCAATAGCAAGTAAGTGGGTATTCCTCATACCTGTACCTTTGCACCATACAGGTTCACCATATTCTTGGGCTAATTCTCTTGATGTTGCTTCTGCTTTTTGTCTAATGTCACTAAACAAAGTATGAGTCCAAGCTGTTGATGCAATTGAATTAAATGGTAATCCTTTCTTCTGTAGAAATGAATGCCATCCCATAACTCCTAAACCAAGTGCTCTACCTTTTTGGGCATGTCTATGGGTACGGATCATTGAATCCTTGCCATTTGATTTATCTATAAATTCTTGCATAACTCCGTCGAGGAACCTAATTGAGGTTTCAACAACGTCTGTGTCTTTCCACTCATCATACTTTGCAAGATTGAGGGAGCTAAGACAGCAGATAAAGGAATGTTCTTCATCGGTGTGTAATGTTATTTCTGTACAGATGTTAGTCATAGTAACATCAAGATTATTCATTGCGTATGCTAAAGGATTGTTTTTATTAACATTATCCTTAAACATAATGTAGGGTTCACCAGTTTCGACTCTAGTTTTTAAAATATCAAGCCATAATGACATAGCTTCACTGTCTCTATCTTGTAAACGACGCATAAAAGCATCATCTACAACTACACATTGATGGAGATTAAGGCATTGTCTGTTAGGATCACCTTTAGGTCTGCGAATTTGCATAAATTCTTTAATATCAGGGTGGTTGATATCTAAATTTACTGAAGCTGCACCTCTACGAACTGAACCTTGGTTAGTTGCAATAATTGCTGAATCATAAATTTTACACCAAGGTACTACACCTTCGGATTTACCATTACCTGTAATTTCAGTTCCTCTAGGGCGAATTCGACTTGTTGAAATACCCACACCACCTCCAAGTGCTGTAAGTTTCATAAGTTCAGCGTTTGTTAATCCAATTCCCCTAATGCTATCAGGTGTATCGATACCAAAACAAGAGATAGGCAAACCCCTATCGGTCCCAGTGTTAGATAACACGGGAGAAGCAAGGCCAATCCAACCATTCCAAATATATTTGAAGAACTTATTTTCAAGCTCAGGTCTGCGTATCCTTTCGGAGATAGCTTTTGCGACTCGTCTGTATGCTTTTCTTGGTGTTTCATCTGGCAATAAATACCCTTTTGAAATAGTTGCTACACCTACTTCATCCATCCATTCGGGAAAGTCCTTTCCCTTCACCCATTGGGTGGTATCTGCTACTAAATTTCCGTCCATAATTTAAAATATTGATTCGTCCCAGGACATATTGCCCTTAGAATAGTTAGTTACTCGACTTGCAAAGAAGTCAGTGTGTTGTTTACCTGCTGATAAAGAATCAAACCATTTCATTCTTTTAAGAGCATTAGGATCAATCCCATTAACAACACCATCATAACCCAAATCTCCCATTTTAGTATTAACTCTATGTTTAATAAATGAAATTAAATCATCTTTATTACACCCTTCTAAATCACCCATTTCATATACTTTTTCTATAAAATCAAGTTCAAGTTGTAAAGAAAGTAATGCGGCTTCTGTTATTGCGGTTTTGAGCTCCGGAGTGTTGAGCTCAGGGTTTTCCTCGATAAGTGTTCTAAATAACCAGCATCCTGCATCTGAGTGCATTGATTCGTCTCTAATAGACCATTCAACAATTTGACCCACTCCCTTAAGTCGGTTTCGCATCTTAAAAGAGAGTAGTATGGCGAATGACGAAAATAAATTGACTCCTTCTGTGAAGGCAGAGAATATGGCAAGTGACTTGGCAATTTCATGCCAATCCTTTTCGCCACTAAAACTATCCCTAACAGACATAAGATTTTCAATTTTAGCCATCGTAGTTTCATCTTCGAGAAATTCTGAGAAGTCATCAAGTCCAAGTTCTTCATTTAATAGTGAATATGCTTCGGCGTGTATAGTTTCCATAGCCCCAAAAGTAGTCGCCATTGCTATGATTTCAGGTTTTCTAAACCATTTAGTCACTAACCCTGTCCAGTAGTCATTTACTACTGTTTCTGTTTGTGCAAAACCTTTTAAAATAGAACCAATTATATTTTTTTCTGTTTCGTTTAAATTTTGTTTCCAATCGTTAATATCACTCATCATTGGAACTTCTGTATGAATCCAATGAGCTTGTTGTTGTTTAAGCCAATAGTCAGCCGCTTCGGGATATTCAAAGGGTTTATAGACAATTCTCTCTTTTTTTAGGTCTTTTTTTGCCATTTTGTCTTATGATTTCTGTTAGTGTAGTGATAAATACAGTATATACCACTAGAGATTAAATATATTTTCAGCAGCCCTCTGGAGATTCCTTCTTTCGTTTCCCGTAAATCCAGCTCCATCAGGGCCGCTTGGTTCTTCGTTACTTATGCGATCTGTAAATGTTATTTTCCCCATTGAGGTATCCATAAGAGCATTAAATGTTAAACCATCAGCTCCATATCTATTTTTCATAACATGGAATCTTCCTGTACCATTTTCTTTATCTTCTGTTTTTCTTGATAGTGAAAGGGCAAAGTCTGAAATCATAATTTTGGAATAACTTTCAGCGATTTGGTCTCCTTGAATGATATTATCTCGAGCTGCTGATCTATTGCTTTGAGATGCTGTCCAAATTGGGATTTTTAATTCAGTAGCCATACCTCTTAATGAAGTATAGATATCATCTAATCGATCTCGTTTTTCTTTTCCATTTTTGGTGTATAAAAGGTCTGCGTAATCTAACACGATAAGGTCAGGTTCAATACCTTGGCCACGACATTTATCTATATGCGCTAATATCGTATTTACATTGGCTTTACCTGCAGGATATTGTTTAATATATAACTTTCCTCGTAGGTTTTCTAATTCCTTTTTAACTTCTGACTTATGGATTTTAATATCTCCAACAGGAATCTCTGTAAAGAAGGCATCATATCTTTGACCAACATACATGTCTGAAAGTTCAAGGGTATAATGTAAAACTGTATACCCTAACTTAACAGCATGTCCTCCTAAAGCAACTAATGCCCATGATTTACCACCACCTGGGTTACCTACAAGTAAGGCAAGATCACCTGTTCCTATACCACCATTTAAAAGGTGGTTAATTTCACCCCATGGTGTTTCAATAGTATTCCTAGCTTCTTCCTTATATCGTTCCTCAATTTCATCCATATAATCATGTCCAAGATTCTTTTCTACACCTGCTTTAAGTGCATTATCAATAAGACGACGAATATCTTCATAATTCCCTATTTCAAGTAGATCAACGGAGGAAAGAAGGGCAGATTTAAGTGTTTGGTTCCGACAGAAATCAAGAAAAGTTTGTTTGACATAATCTAAATCAGGGGATTTAGTAGATTTAAATGTTTCTTTAAGTTGTTCTTTTACAGCAACTTGTTGAATTTCATTTCTAATATTTTCTACTTCAACCTTAAATACCTCCATTGTAGGAGTGGTCCTAAATTCGTTAAAATATTCAAGGGTTTTTGATATAATCCACTTATTTGCTTCATTATCAAAGAAATCAGGTGAAACTATATCTGCAACTTGTTGTAAAAATTCTTTATCCTTAACTAATACCGAGAGGGTTTTAATTTGAAAATTATGTCCGTATTGTTCTAACTTACTCATGTGTTAGTTGTGCTAAATTATTTAGTTTGAGAAAATGGTCTGTTAACCAAATATCAGGATTTTGAAGATTAGTTCCCATATAATCATTATTATAGAGATTAATAAAATCATTTCGATGGAGTAAATTCATTGGACGAGCATGTAAATCATTTATATGGATTTTAACCTGTCCTGACATTAATGGATCTTTAAGAGACATCATCTTTTCGTTGGTTTCTAGATTTACTTTATCTTCTACAATTCGCTTGTGCATTAAACTATCTTGTGTAGAAGCATAATGTACAAGATAATCAAGATTTATTTCTCTTCCAACAATCTCTGGTATTACTTTTGCTACTTTTTTAGGTCCTAATCCTTTAATCCCTACGAGATTATCTGATTTATCACCCATTAAGCATTTATACATTAAAAAATTATGAGCTGGTATCCCATATTCAGTAAATATCTGTTCTTCTGTATAGTATTTTTTCTTATTAGGTGACCAAACTACAATTCGATCATTTACTAATTGTAGGAAATCTTGATCAGCGGACATAATGATAACTTCATTTTCTAGCACATTTTGTGCGAGATAAGCGATTACATCATCGGCTTCAACATTATCTATACTGTAGACATCGATTGGAAGTAACTCAAGATAACTAAGTAAACGCCTAAATTGGATTTTCATTGCTTCTTTTTCATCCTCTAATGAATTAAAAGCATCAAATTTAGTTACACGTTTAGGGGTACGATTTGCTTTATAATTGGGGTTAATTTTTCTTCTTCTTTTACTACCACCAGCACCATCATATGTTACAATAACTCTGGTAGGTTCCATTTCACGAATAGCAAATGCTAATGATTTCATAAAACCTGTAATACCCCCTACAGGTACTCCCTTTTCGTTTAATGAACCATTTACGGCAAATGCCCTCAAAAAAATGTTAAGTCCGTCAATGAGAAGCACCCTGTCATTAGGGTGCTTCTCTTCTGGATTTATGTTATTTAGGATATCTTCGAATTTACTCATTCTCTACTATAGTTTCGTCAGGATCACGATCTAGACCATCTTCTTTCTCGTGACGATACTTCATAATGTATTTTTCACAAAGGGCCTCATATAATTCCTCTTTAGCTGTTGGGTGACTTTCTAATAAATCGCCAAATTCTTTAGCTAAAAACTGATGTGTTTCACCATCAGCAGTAGTGTATTTATACCATGCTCCACCTTGTTTTACTACACCATATTCTTTAAGTAATTTCAAAGTACCAAAGTAATCATCAATTCCCGAATCGTAAAATACGCTATAACGGACTTTTCGGTTAGGAGGGCCTAGGCGGTTTTTGACTACCTCACATTCTACTTCTTGACCAACTACTGTGTCTATACCATTAACCTTTTCTTTAATCTTACCTACTCCTTTGAGTCGTAAGCGAACTGAGGCATGGAATTGTAGCGCTTTTCCTCCTGATGTTGTGTATTGATCCCCAAACGGCATAGCGTTTAGTTTCTGTCGTAACTGATTTGTAAATACACACAGGATTTTCTGTTTACCAATTAAATTGGTAATCTTACGCATTGATTTAGACATGATAATGGCTTTTGCAGTTGCATAACCATCTTTATCGTAGTCAGCTGCTGACTCAATTTTAGTAGTAGCAGCAGCAACACTATCAACAACAATTGTGACTAATCTGTCTTTTTGTTTTTCGCGAATCTTAACGATGATGTCTTCCATTGCTTCAAATACATCCTCAATTGTATCAAGGGGTATATAAAGCATTTTATCAACATCAACTCCTATGGCGGTCAAAAATTGAGCGTCCAATGCTGATTCAGTGTCTACATAAATTGCTACTCCACCCTGTTTTTGAGTAGAAGCTATAACGTGAGCGGCAAGGAGGGATTTACCGCTTTGCTCTAGGCCCGTAATCTCAACAATCTTACTAACGGGCAAACCCCCATTTGGTCTGTTAGAAATCGCCAGATCCAAAGGTGTGCATCCAGTAGATACCCACGATGTAACATCTGTTGGTGATTCTTCTCCCCCATTGAGGAAATAGGCAACTTGATTATATTCTTTACTGAATTTTTTATTTAGCGATACTGCTAGTTCTTCAGTAAGACTTCCTCCTTCTGGGAGCGAATTGTTGGATTTTTTTCTCACCATATTAACCGAATAAATCGTCTATTTTAGAGTCGATGTCAACTTTTTCCTTTGCAGGAGGGGTAACCTCAACTGTTTCGTTTTCTTCACTTGGAGCCAAGTACTTTTGAAGAGCATCCTTCATTTCATCAAATGAGAACTTAGTAAATAATTCCTTAATATCTTTTTGGTTATCAAGATATCCTTCAGCTGCACTACCATCTGTTGAAAGTGGTGATTGTACTGGCTTAACACGAACTGTTGTTGTATCAAACATTTTACCTGTCTCAGCTGCTGGGATTACTTCAACTGTGATGTCTCGGCCGGCTGCAATATCTGTAATATCGCCATAATCTTCATCCATCATAACACCTAAAAGTTCAGTGTATACCATTTTACCAAACTCCCAGAATCGAACACCCTTATCCTCCTCACCACGTACAAGTACAGGAGCGAAAATACGCATTTTAGGATAGAGCTTCTTAGCTAACTCTACATTATCTGGTTCATTTGACTTACGGAGCTGGGAAGCAAATTCTAAAATTGGATCAGACTCATCAAAGTTTGAGAGTGACATCATTCGGGGTTTACCAATACCGAAATAAAAGTATAATTCAGTGAAGGGCACATCTTTATTGTGCTTATAAGGTACAATACGTACTATTGATTTTTCTCCACTTGGTGGTTTCCAAAAATTCTTTCTAAATTCACCACCTGATTTTCCGTTGGACTTGTTTTGTAAGCGGTCCATGCGCTTTCTGATTTCGTCTAGATTCATGATCTTTTAATTTTGGGTAAATATAATAACCCAAGTCAGTGAATCCAAATTTTACCAGAAGGCTTTTTAATCTACTTCAATAATTTTCTTAAGTCGAGTTCTTACTTTTTTAAATCCCCCAGGGCGCGTTAGGAGGAGACAATTTCTAAATTTTGTCCAATCAACTTGGTATGAGGTATCTAATTCACCATAATTCATATAACGAATTACTTCATTTAAAGCATTAATCGTATATAAAGTATTAGTTTGTTTCTTTCTATGTACTAAAATAGTATTAGGTAACTGTAAGTTGTAGACGGGACCGTCTATATTATAGGTTAACATTGTTTTATCGTCATCTAAGGCAACTAGAACAAAAATCTTATTAAATAATATATCGTGCTCCTCTAAAATTCTATCTACAACTTCATTTACCCCTTCATCTTGAAGGAAGGTGCAATAAAGTTTATTGTTCATTTTGGATGTATTGTGTTATTCCACAATAAATATCAAAGGGCCTCAAGGGAAGCGTACGTATATCCTTTCTTTAACTTTATGGGGAAATCTGATGAAATTATGTCTCTAAGGGATTGAAAGAGTTCCTTACCATCTTCCAACGAAAAATCAAATAGCATAGAGTCATACACATATAACACCATTTTTGTTTGCTTACCTTCTAAAAGCTTAAATACTCGCGATAACAAAGTGATATTATACTCAGTTTCAAATGCTTGAATATAATAGTTAAATAATTTTTGTGGTGTTATATTCTTATAATTACCCTTTAAAAGTTTACGCCTCGCAATTACAGTTTTAACGTATCCATTAGTATTAAATTCGTGCCACAATGAATCTATAAACTTTTGTGTTTTATTAAAGTACTCGTGTTTAAGGTATTTTTTATTTATACCTCCATACATTTGTTGGAACGTTAATTCTTTACTCTTTTTATACATTTCATCACTAATCTCAGCTGTTTCAAAATACATTTGAGCTAGTTGTTTATGTACAGATTCGTTTTTATCAATATGGTGTCCTATAAAACGTGCTATAATACGTGGGTGATAACCCTCATAATCCATTTCAATTAAAGTATCGTTATCGGCTTCAAAACTATCTCGCTCCCCACTATCGTGTTTTAGAGCTGAGAAATTAATGCTATTAAAGTTGTTTGTAGGGCGTCCTGTTGTTGTACAAAAATTATACCATCCATAAGCTTTATTTTCGTTGATGCTAAATTTTTCATTGATGTCAAAGTGTTTTTTAAATGTAGGGTTAATTTTAAACCCCTCACTTACCATTTTGGCTAATGTGGGTGTAAGAATTTCGTTATACCATTTGTTTGATTCTTCTTCCTTAAAGTTGCTTATATACGGGTATAACGCATCAAATTCTTGTGTCAACGCCTCGTGGTGTTTTGCAATTGGAATTATTTTATTCGCGTTATATGCGCCATATTTACGCTCAAAATATGTGTGAGCGCCCGTTTTTGGTAATGAATCTAACGGTTCGTTTTTTATTAAAAAATATATGGATTGTATATCCGTATAAGGGAGTGTGGGGATGTATAGTAAAGCTTTAGTTTTTTCTTTAACGAATATATTCGTATAAGATTCCAAATATTTTAATGGTAAGCTGAGCTCAAACGCCTCGGGATGATTTATATTAATAATGAATCCCTTCTCCTTACTAAATGAATAAATGTACAACGCACACAGTGATTGTAATTTAGGATGAGTTTCATCATTGTTGGTAATAAATTGAAGGTAGCATTCGCTACCCTCATCTTTAAAAAACCTATCTAATTGCTCTTGTGTTTCTATAAGGTAGTACATACCCTAAGTATACAAAATATTTAATTAATATCCACTTCCCCCACCATAAGAGGGGGTTGGTGTTGGTTGTGGGGTTGGAGTTAAAGGTTGGTTATCGGATATTATAGGGCGATTAAATGTTAATGATGAATGGAGTTCATCTATGTGAAAGGCTCCTTCCATTGGTCCATTTTCGGGATGAATATGGTATTTTGCTCCTTCAGGGTAAGGAGTACCATTTAAATAAAATAATTCATCTTTTTTAGCTATAAGATCTTCTTGTGAGTTTCTTAGAAATTGAGAAGTATCATTAAAGAAAAACCTAATACCAGGAAAATTTTTTTCTAACCTTAAAACATTTTCATTATTTGTTTTACTATCTGTAAGAGACCATATTATAAGTCCTCCTAAATATAAAACACTATCTAGTTGTTTTGAATTTAGTTGAGTAAAACTTTCTTCACTTATTTCATAAAAGCCTGATTTACTGTTTTTTCTTTTACAAAAGTATCTCTTAATATAACCTTTATCATAATCTTCCTGACCAGGAAATATTGTTGTAGATGGGGGTGCTTTACGTTGTAAGGAACTTTTATATCTTTGGGGTTTTAAAGAATGGTATACTTGAGCATCAAATTTACGACTTAAATTTCCACTACCCTGATCTATTTTTTGGAGGCGGTTACCTAAGTTACCTATAGATTTACCTGCATAGTAATTATTTCCAGTTTTAATATAATCTCCCCTATATTCCTTTTTAGTTTTAGGATTATATAGTTCTTTTCCATTAGTATGGAGAATTTCATATCTATTTTTTGGAATAAAAGCCATTATTGATTATTTAAATTAAATACTCTTTCAGTAACACCCTCATCAGTAGTTTGAATTACGTCTACCCTAACCCAAAACTCTTCCCCTTCATCTACATTAATAAAGTCTAAACTAGATTCATCAATAGCAATTTCTTCTAATGCTCTACTAGCCCTAAATTTATACCATAAAGCTACATCATCTTCTCTTTCTTGAATAAATTGTTCAGTAACAGTTCCCAATAATAATCCTCTATTACCCGCGGGCACAATTGCTACTACATTATCATCAATATCAAACCAACCCACATCATTATCTACCTCTTGACTAGTTCTAATATTTGTAGGACTGCCATTAATTTTTAAGTAAATAGAATCACCAATACCTATATTATCAATATCATCAGGAATAGATGTTTGTTCAGCATCTATTTCAAGATTTTCATTACCTCTTAATTCATCATTAATATAAACTCCTTCTCTTTCATCAAAATCATTATTATCAGGCCTTTCTTTACCAAAATTTAAACTAGGTAATAATATCATTTTACCACTTATATCAGTAGTCCAATCTTGTCCTGCTGTAATTTTTTGGCTTTCACCAAAAACTACAAAACCTACCTCAGCTCTACCTTTAAGTGATTGGGTACTTTCATTTTTCCTATAAGCACGGGGTAATCTACTTTCATCTATTTTAAAAACATTACCTATAATTATTCCTGCTATACCATCAAAAGTCATACTAAATTCTAAAGGTATAACAGTCGATGTATTGACTTCTCTATCTCTAATATTAGTTTCCTGCATTATAAGTGTTTGGAGTCTTTTTAAAGTAGTAGTTAAGTCATCTATTTTATCCCCTGCATCTTCTATGTTATAATTTTCATATCCATTGATTATTTGGAAATAAGTAGCTTTGAGTTTTTTATATTGTCTATTTAATTTTTGCCTTTCTTGAATCAATTTTCCTAAGGGATTATCAATAGCTTCAGTTGATTCTTCGGCAAATATTCTTGATTGGTTTTGTTTTTGAAATAGCCTATTTCTAATAGCTCTATTAAATGCGTTAAAAGAAACATCTTCTAAATCTTGAGGATTTCCAGGATCTTGAGCATGTACCGCTATTGTAGATTTTAAAGCATCTGGTACCTTAGCTTCTAAGTTATAAGATCTAACAATACTATCGTTTGATTGTACAGGAACCGTGTATATCCCAGGATTTTCTTGAATGCCCTTTACATCATTATTATCCACAGGTAAGTCCATTATATAAACTTGATTAGGATATTCATCATCTATTTTCATAATAAAATTATGCATTGGGCATACTGTATTTATGTCATCCCATAATTTTTTTATAAAACTACCTAGATCTGGTTCATCTTTATCTCGTATAGTAGCATCATAAACTTTTAATAAATGTCTAATATTAATATAAATCCCACCTATGGGGTTTTTTACTTTTCCTTCAGGAGGTAAAATTTGGGTTGTAGTAGTTCCTCCAGAAGCTCCATCTCTCCAAAGCCTTCTCCAATTTCTTCCACCTAATCTCCATAAAGATTCTCCTACATCTTGTACGGCCTCACCAAAAGATTCAGCAGTATCACTTAGATCTTCATCTAAAAATGAGTGGGGTAATATACATACCGTAGGATCACAGCTTATATCTAGTTGGGCTTTATTATCTATCCCTTTATAATCTACGTACTGTAGTGCTTCTGTTATAACCCCTCCCGCTACATTTCTAAGTCTACTAGTAACTATTTCAGTTGTTCCTTCACCCTCAGGGGTATCTGGGATTTTAGGTATAGCAAACTCATTTAATAAAAAAGCTAATAGGTCCCATTTAATATAAGATGTATTTATGAAAGCATTAAGGGCTGCTGATTCTATATTTGAGTCTTTTTTTAAAATAAAATTAGCTAAAAGGGCATCTTCAAGGGTATTATCAGTAGGGTTTGTAAGTTCTAAAAATTCTTTAGAAATATAATTAATAAAAGCCTCAGTAACTTCACTTGAATTATCTATATCATTAAATAATCCTTCCTTTTCTACTTTAGAAGTATCTATGTCTTCAGCATACTTTAAAAGTAAAAGTATAATTGCTTTTACAGCATCAGGGTTTTTAATTTCTTCATCGGTTTCATCAAAAACAAACTCAGCTGATAAATTGGGGATTCCTGGGATCTTAAAGGGTACTACTTTTAAACTATTAAGAGCTTCACCCATAGAAGTTAATTCAGCAAAACAATCAAACCCCCCATCTTCTCTTGCCTGAAAACCAAAGTTAGATATAAAACCTAAAAAAGCGTCAGCATTACCATCTGATTCAGATCTTAACTTATAGATAGCTTCATATATAGAAGCTTGATCTATATTATCGCTAAATAAACTATTACTTTTTTTACTTAATATATTTTCTATACTTAAATTTTGGGGGGTTATTTCCCCATTATTATTAATAAAGGGATCCCAACCCCATTCTACTACTATTGGATATCCGGGCCTTAAATAAAGCAACTCTAAAACTTCTAATTGTCTAAGATTATGGACTGAGATATTTAATTTAGCTCTTTTTAAAGAACCATAAGCGGATTTTGTTTCTACTTCTAATGAAGTAATACCGGGCATAGGGACCTGTCCGTAACCATCTAAATTATCTTCTCCATCTGAGGCTAATAAAGGATTACCATACGCCGAGTTAAAATCTCCTAACCCACCATATAAATTACTACTAGCAACTCCTCCTTGCAATATAAACTGTTTAGATAGTTGATTACCATTTAATTGAGTAAATCCCTTATCTCCTAATTCCAGCCCAATATCTTGTGCATAATCAACTAAAGAGGTAGCTCTAATAACACATTGTTTATTAGTATTCCAAACTAAAGCTTCATTAGATTTAGTATCCCCAAACCCTTGTGATTGTAATCTTTGTCTAGTCCGTAATTGTTTTTTAACAAATCCTCTAAAGGTTTCTTTAAAAATACTCATCTATTAGAATTTATTCTATTAAAAGCATTAATGATGGGTTCTGGATCTAAAGGGATACGAATTTGCATTCCTGGTTTACAAAAATAACTATCACGACGTAATTTACCAGGATTTGAAGCTACAATAACCCACCATAAAGAGGGATCTTTATAAAATTGGTGTGCTAATATATCTACCCTATCCCCATATTCAGTTTCAACATAAATATCATTTAATGATTCAGGTACATTAGGGTAAATTGTACCACCATAATATCTAATCCCCAAATTAGATTTGAGTTGTTTTATGTTTTTATATCTGTTCATAATATTTTAAAAATCACTACCAGCACTTCCCCCACCAAAGTTACCCCCAGCAAATCCACCATTGCCTCTAGAGCCTACAGAATTGTTTATAGGAAAATCCGCATAAAATTGGGGTTCTTGGGGCATTGCTACCCTAGTATTATCGGGTTCAGCTATAAATGGCTGAATTATAAATGGATCTGGGTTATATATTTCAGAGGGTGTGTTTACTATAGGAGTTCCTTCTTCAGGGGAAGTTGAAGGAGGATCTACTTGCCCCTTTTTTACATTTTCAATACCTGGTAATATAAAAGGAGCTGCTGCTAAATCAAATTCTCTATTTTCGGGGGCAAAGTCATGAATTGGCTGGAATTGACAGCTTACATCTAATACATGAGGATGTTGGGTAACACCTCCTTCTTCAAGATTGATTTCCCAAGGATAGCTTTTAGACCATTTTAAATTTATACCTGTGAAAAAGCCGGGGATATCGTTAATCCATTCACCTATAGTTATTCTATTAAATTTACCCCTCATTCTTTTTTTATTTCCCGAATATTCAGGTGCTGTTTGGGCTACTAAATAATTAAGTTTTTGATAAAGTGGGGTAATTTCTTGTCTAGATTGAGCTGCTATTTTGAAACTAAAATTAATTTTCCTATCAAATTCATTATAGGTCCAAAATTTTTCAGCTCTACCATTATATTTGTAAGAGTTCCACCCACCAGTATAATCATCTCCTAAATCTTCTAAAAGAGCTCTAAATAATAAAACCCTTGTATCTTCGGGATCAATTGGATTAATAACGGATATTTTAAATTTAATTAAATCTTTGTAAAGAAACCCATCAGGGCCCATTAAATTACCATCATCTTGTGGTGTAATAAGAGGTAATAAATTAATTTTATCCTGAGACCCTACATTAGGTATAGTGTAATCTATATTTCCCTCACCTTCAATTTCTATAGTAGCTGCCGTGGGGATTCCTACTCTACGTTCTATATGTTGGGTTTGGGTAGAGAAATTTTTTATATTACTATTAGATACCTTAGTATAATCATCCTCAGGAGTATTAACTAATTCATCATACTTTTCAAATATAGCATGATTTGAACTACGAACTTTATTTCTAAAGTTTTCTTCGTTATATTTGTTAATTAAACCCATTATGCAAAGTTATCTGAAGGTAATCTTCTTATTGTATTAATATCTCCTTTTTGTCCTGAAGCACCAAAACTGTCATTGACTACTTTAACTTTACCTTGGCCTTCTTTTAATGCTGCTACCATTGGGGGTAACATTGCACTTATAGTAGCGGTAACAGTTTCAGCAATTAATGGCTGTAAGTTATCAATAAATACTTGAGAATCGCTAATTTTTTCACCTTCTGAAGGAGTAGTTATAGGTGTTTCTATAGAAGGATCAGTTTTGGGTTCTTGTGCTTTAAATAATTTGACTTTTTCTTCCTTAATCCCCTGACCCCCAGTAACTGATATTTCAGCTCTTGCTATTTTTTCACCTATTTGTTGTAATTCAGTATTTGTACCTAATTTAGTAACTGTGTTTACAACTGCGTCTACAATTTCTAATGATTTATCAGAAAACCTTTCAATTGGTATATCTTGTTGTCCATCTCTTAAATCAACTAATCCTGCTTGGGCTTTTAGGGTATCTAAAGTAGGTGTAGTAGTAGTTAAAACCCCTATAGCAGTATTTATTTGTTCTGTAGTAAGAGTTAATATGCGTTCTAATACAGGTGTATTAACAGTTTCTGGTTCTGGTGTTGCAACGGAAATGCCTGGTACTATTTCTGTAGGTGGTTCTAGGTTAACTGGTGTAACTTCTGCCATAGTAGTACCGGAAGCTAATTGGGTAGGAGAAATAGTTGTAGGTAATGTATTAGCAGTGATTGCAGTTAATTTTTCTAAATTAGTAGCAGCATTAGAAGTTGCTACAGAAAGATTCTCAGTATTTGTAGTTAATGTCTCTTGGGTTGTTGTAGTAGGAGGAGTTGTGACTGAAATACCTGGAACTATTTCTGTATTGTTTAATGTGTTTTGTTTAGTAATAAGATTTGCTAATGAACTAACAGGTTCATTTATAGTAGAGGTAGTAGTAACTGGTACGGCTTCAGGAATTGTAGGTTCAACTGTTGTTGTAGTTGTTAGAGGGGATACAGTAGGGGTTTTAGGTTCAGTTGCGTTAGCAGTTGTAGTAACAACATTTACATTACCTTTTATGTCTGCTAGGGGTTCTAATACAGATGCATCTAAAGTATTTAAAGAAGTAGCTAATAAAGCAATACTAGTTGCCATTCCTTTTATAGCAGTGTTAGCCAAATCTAACTTAGGAGCCATTTCTGCTATAGGACTAAGAGCTTTACCAACTACAAGTAAACCAATAGATGCTAAACCTATTGGTATTAAAGCAGCTCCAAATACAGTTAATCCTACTGCTAGTGCGGGAAGTGCTACAGCTAATCCTAATAACTGTGCGGGGTTTAAAGCATTGATAGATTCACTAAAAGAGGTAAGTCCAGGAGCTGCTATTTCTAAGGCTTTACCAACAGGTATTAATGCTAATCCTAATACTGCTAATGCCCCGGCGCCCATTAAAACAAATGGAGCAATAGTTCCTAAACCAGCAGCCGCAATTCCTAATAAAGTTAAAGAAGCTGCAAAACCTATCATAGCAGATACATCTAATCCCTCAAGTAAACTAAATGCAAAGGCCGCTGGGATAAGAGCAGCACCTACAGCTGCTAATCCTATAGCACCCATTAATACTTGAGGTAATATATTACCGAGTAACGCAGCAGCACCTCCTAATACTCCTAATGCTATACTAAATCCTATCATAGAACCTACATCTACACCTTTAAGTAAACTAAAGGCAGCAGCTGCGGCTGCTATGGGAACTGATAAAGCAGTTAATGCTAAGGATCCTTTAAGCATACGGGCTAGATTATCACCAAAAAATCCAATACCTCTACCTACTGCTTTAAGTCCTTTTTCAGCTAAATTACCAACAGCACCTATTATAGCAATACCCGGTGATGCAATTGCAAGAGTTAATATACCAGGAGCAACAGTTATTAATCCTAATCCCCCAAGTAATGTTTCACTTTTACCAAATTCAGCTACTCCGTCTGATATACTAGCCATAGATTCTTTTATCTTTTCAGAATTAAGACTTTCTACAGCTTTCAATCCTAATGAACTAGCACCTAATAATAATAAACCTGGGGCGGCAATTGTTAGTCCTATAGCACCCATTATTATATTGGCATTGCCAAATTTACCTATACCTTCTGCTAACCCACCCATAGCTTCTTGAGTGGCTTCCGCTCCTATATCTGATAGATTTTTAAGACCCCCTACAGACATTGACAACAATACTAATCCTGGGGAGGCAATTAATAAGCCTACAGAACCTAAAATTACTTTTACAGTGCCAAATTCTTCTACTCCTCCAGCAATCCCCGCCATAGCTTCTTGTAATGCTTCTCCTTTAACTTCTCCTAATTTATTTAAACCATCAGCGGCTTTACTTAAAATAAATAAACCAGGTGATGCAATTGTTAAAGCTAAACCACCTTTTACTACTTCCATACTAGCAAAGGCTTTAAGGCCCTCAGCTATGTTTTTCATTTTAGTTTTAAGCATGGAACCGTCGTCCATAGAGGGAGAAATATCAGCTACAGCTGCTGTAGGATTTGTTCCAGGTTTAAATACACCTGCTGCATTAGCTGCTTCTTCACTTACCATTCTACCAGTAGCCATATCACGAAATCTACCTCCTCCAGCCATTCTTGGATCGAATTCTATACCAGCGGCTTGGTCTTGGACGCCTGTAAAACTGTTTTTAATTCCATTAAAGAACCCCTTAAGTCCTTCACCACCACTACTAAGACCACTTACTAATTTAGTTCCTAAGTCTCCAGCTTTAGAAACTAGACTACCTATTCCCTTTCCTATATCCCCTATTTTAGTTACTATACCTCCTACAGAAGCAGATATACCTGAAAAATTAAGAGCAATAAGACCAGCTGCTATAACCTTTAATATATCAGGTACTTTAGTTAAGAGTGTAGTAAGCGCCTTAACAGGAGTTAAGATAAGGTTTAATGCTGATGCTACTGGTCCTATAATTACAGATGCTACATCTACAAGGGCATCTAATAATTCTCCTACAGGACCACCTAATAATTCACCAAATAATTTTTGAAGTTTTATAACGGCATCATTAAATTTATCCTGTGCACTTCTTTGTTCTTGTATTTGAACTACTGCTTCAGCTAATGTTTCTGCTTGGCCTGTGTCTTTTAATTTTTGGGCGGCTGCTAACTGTTCATCAGTTAAATCTTTTGCATCCGCAATACCTTTATTAATGGCTTCCTGTCTAATTAAAACACCACTTAATTGATTAACATTCATACCAAGTGATTCTGCAAGTTTTTGTCTTTGTAAGACATTCATACTTTCAAATTCACTTATAGTACCTACTTGACTTGCTATTTCTCTAGCTAATGTAGCTTGATCACCCGCTAACGCGGCCGCCCTAGCTCGTTCAAGATTTAATTGTTTACCTGTGAGTAACTCGGCTTCTAATTCGGATTCAATACTCCCCTGGAAGTCAAGGAGCTTGCTAGATATCGCGTTTAAATCGCCTAATTCTATACCTAACTTTTTAACTTCAGCTAATGTTTTACCAATAGCTTCTGGTTGTCTTCCAAATAGAATTAACTGCTCATTAGTTAGATCAGCAGTATCTTCCATTATTTCTTTCATATTAACAGTAATACCCAATGTTTTAGCTTGTTGGGCGGCTGCTAATGCTGATTTACCCGCAAATTCAGTAGCACTTTCACCTGTTGAGGCGCTTGCTAATGTTAATTTAGCGGCTTGTTGAGCTGATAATCCTATTTTTTCTGTTAATCTTACAAAATTAACAAGTGTATCACTACTAAATTGAACCCCTAAATTTAGTTCTTTATTTAATTCTGATTGTGCTGCTAATAATCTTTCGGTATTAATGGCAGTATCCATCGTATTAGCTGAAATACTAGTAAACTCATTTCTTATTTTAGTAGCTTGGGTTTCAGTTACACCTAAATTTTTAGATAAATCTGTTACCTCAGAGTTAAATTGTAAACCTTTAGCTACTAAGAATGTAAATATAGCAGCAGGGTCGGTAAGTATTTCTTTAAGATTTCCAAAAGAACGTTTTAATAATTCGGCCATTATTTGGCCCCTACCAGTCATAGCTACTTGATCTGCTAAAGCGTTATTACTAGCAGCTTGGCTCTTTAATCTTTCAGCTAAAGCAGTATTACCTGCCTCTTCAGCTTCTAAAGCTTGTTTAGATAAATCTATAGCAGAATTTCTTAGGTTAGTTTGTTCTACTAATGCCTCTCTGGCTAAATTTTTAACATCTTCTACATCTTCGGATCTAAAAATACTACTAAAACCAGGAATTTTACTAAAGCTACCTAATAATGCCCCAGTTATTCCCATTCTTTTATTTAATTCTTTTTCTCTTTCTATAGAAGCTTGAATTTGATCTTGTAATATTTTAAAGGCTTTTATCCCTTCGGCGGTTTCAGCATTAAATTCTATAGCGGCTAAAATACGTCTTCGTTCTAAATCTGTTAGTTGGGTTTGGGCTCCTATTTCATCCTGAAGAGCAGCTGCTTCCTCGTTTGTTAAGGTTACTCCCTGTTTAGCTTTATCTAAAGCATCATTAGCTAATTGGTTGCGTTTTCTATCGGTTTCAATTGCTGCTATTTTTTCGTTTAAAATAGTTGCTTGTTCTGAATTACCTTCTCGTATAGCTTGATTTAAATCATCTTGAGCTTCTTGTGCTTCAAAACTAAGTTGTCTAGATTTATTAGCAATAGAAACACTTTCTAAACGTTTAGCCCCTTCTTGTGCTTGTAATTGTAGTCTTTTTTCTTGGACATCAAGAACCTGTTCTTGGTTCTTCATGTATTTAACACTTCTAACGTATGTTAAATCAGCATCATCTGCTATTGAATTAGCAGATTGTCTTATATTTTTAAAGGTTTTACCAATTCTATTACTTAAATCACTTTGGTTAGTAATAGATTCTACAACATTATTTAGTTGTTCTAATACATTTCCTAAATCACTACTGTAATTGTTAGTGCTAAAGCTAAGACCTTCGGCTTTAATATTTAGATCATTATAAAGGTCTTTTAAGCCTTGGGAATTTCCTTCTACGTCATTAAGAGCATCTCTATAGCTCTCAATTTCTTTTCTAATAGTTTTTTCAGATATACCCCTTTCTTTAAGAAGTTCTTCATACTCTCTTATTACAGATAGAATTTCTTCTCTTAGTTTTTGTTCTTCAGAAAGTTGGTCGTTATCAGCCATATACTATAGGGGTATTCTGGTATAAATATTAAAAAATATAAGGTGATGTTAATACACCACCTTATAATTTATATTTCATTTTTTAATCCTGAGTCCTTAGGAATGTTATCCCAATCTATATCAAAGTCTTCAAATGTTTCCATTGCTTTTTGATCATTGGTTTTTCCATTAGCTGCTTCCTCTTGTTTTTTATGTATATCACTTATTTTATTTATGTAATAACGCCTCATATAAACAGGCATATTCCATACATCTTCGAATAAAAATCCTCCCTTTCCCCAGTAGACGAGATCGAATACCTCGTCAAGTATTACTGGTTTATACCTGGAGGTCAGGCCAAAAGAAATTCACTCCGATGGGAATTTGGACATCACTAACAATAGTGCCATCCTCTCCTTCGAAGTTAAACGTAAGATCTACGTCAGGGGAAATTTCTTTAATATAGTTTCTTAATGAACGAGAATCTCGTGCTAACAATTCATCATCTACAAATTCTCTAATTTTATTATTATCGGTTTCACCATCAACTGATACTATTGTATGTTTTAAACGAGTAGTTAGTTCGGCTTCACGTTTCATTTTACGAAGATTTTTAAGTTCAAGCTGGATGTTGTCTTCATCTCCCTGGCTTAATAATTTAAATACTACTTTCCGGCCTGAAAGGGGTAATTCATATTCAAATAAATTATTACCGGGTTCTTTAACTAAACCTTCATTAAGTTCTTTATCATTAACTAATGATAAATCAACCATTACTTCTTCATCTTCATTAGTGCCAGGATTAGTATAATTAAATACATAATGTGGGCCATAACCATAAACCCTTGCAGCTACCATAATAGCATTTTTATCACCAATTAAAATATCTTTAAAGCTAATAGGTGAAACAACTAGTGCTTCAAGTAATTTATCAATCACTACACCGGATTTAATATAAGTTTGGTTAGTGAGGATATCTTCCTCTTTTGCGGTCATATATTTAACCTCAACTGTGCCATTTCTAAGAGGAGATCCTTCAGGATACAGAAGACCTTTTGATGGTAGGCTTACCATTTCTGTTTGTAACTTTTTTTCAGCCATGTTTATAACTTTAGTCATTTATTGTTACATATACATATATGAGTAGATAAAAAGAAGCGCCAAAAGGCGCTTCTTCTTTGTAGATATATTAATAAATTAGAATCTTAATAAACAGTAATCCATTGCAAGAGTCATGCTGATTGTTTGGGCAGTATTAGCATTTGACCAATCGGCATCTGAAAAGTCAACACTCTTAATGAATGTTCCTTTACATTCCCACTCTTCAACAACATCACCAACTGGACCTAAAGAACGGAATTTAACATCTTTTTTATAAAAATCCTGATAACCATCTCTACCAGTTACGGATTCATGGTGTAGTCTAAACCAGTTCATTACAGCTTGGGCACCTGAAGGGTTAATAGGATCATATAATTCACATGTAATATCTCCCCAATTAACTTTACCTTTTAACTTTCTTTTGAGGTTAATGTGGTCAAGAGTAATTTCCTCGAATGAGGGTTTTGGTCTGTCAGCTTTTTTAACTAAGTAAGCTGGTACTCCTTCGATATCGAAGTAAAATCTGTTTTTAGTTTTGGGTTCGTATGTTTTATAAAACATACCGATTGTGCCCATATCATCGTTCTTTAAAATTCCCATTTTATTTTTGTTTTATCGTTGTTGGTTATTGATACATATATTAGTCTTCAAAAGAAGCACCAGTTGGGGTTAAAACAAAGTCAAGAGCTATAAACTCTGCTGTTTTAGTTGGTTGCAGGAACACTTGTCCTACAAGTTTATTTTGGTCGATAACATCTGAAGTGTTTAATTGACCATCCATTTTAACTTGGAAAGCATATAATCCTTGTCTTTGGACTAAGTTTTCTAAGTATGGGTTAACTTTCCTTAAGAATCTTTGGCGAGTTTCTTCGGTGTTTTGCTCAAAAACAAGTCCTTGGGCAAATCCATTGACTGTGTCTTTTACGTCAAGTAATAAACGTCTAACGTTGACTCTATCGAGCGCACTTGCGGCTTGTTGAAGCGTTTTTTGCCCGAATACTACTACACCTTGTCCTGGGAAAGTTGCTAATGGATTAACTTTAGATGTATAAAGATCATCACGTTGAGCTTTACTTAATTTAGTTTCAACTTTAGGTACGTTATTTAATCCACCTCTAGTTAAACCAGCAGGAGCAAACCATGGGGCAGCAATACTATCATTTTTAGCATATACACCCGGAATTATAGTTGAAGCAGGTGCCCAAACATTTTTACCTAAAACCCTACTATTTACCTGTACCCATGGCCAGTAAGAGGCAGCGAATGAAGTATCTCTTTCTTCAGCTTCGTTTTTAACATTAGCTACAGTTGCACCATATCCATATAAATCTACTACAGCCATATAATCACCTCTAGTTTCGGCATTTTCAATAATAGTAGTAATAGTGCTGTTATGGTCATTATTATTTAATCCAGGAGCTATAAGTGTTTTAAATTTATATTCTTCCTTATTAGTTAATATAGAAATTGCTTTCGTATAATCTCCAGGTGCTAAACCTTGGATATTAGTTGCACTTGATGCTGATCCATAGATAGCAGCAACACTTCCAAAATTATCACCTACACCTGTACCAAAGGTTCCAGATCCTGATTGTGGGAGTAATTGGTCATAAGCTAATCCATCTGAGTTTCTGGTATTTACGCTACCATTAGCTGCTAAATACTGGTAAGTTGGACTATTTACAGATGAAATTCTTATAAATTTAGACTTGTTAGGATATTCACCTGATAATGTTACACTAGATACTCCATTAGTAGTAGTTACAGCTTGTGACTGATCACCTATGGCTTTAGCAATGTAGTTATTAGATAAAGGATCCAAGGATAAATTAGTAAATTGTTCTAAAATAAGAGGTTTTGAGTTTGTGTCATCCCCCCTTCTAACTACTAAGCTAAAAGTACCAGCTTTTCTATTTACATTAGTTACTTCCCATTTGAAATTATCCTTGTTGCCAGTAGCACTGTTTAAATACTCTCCTTTACCTAAGGTACTAATTACAAAGGGATCATTAGTATTATTAGCAGCACCCCCTATTGAAGCGGATATAGAAGTTATTGCAGAAGAAGTTGCGGCTGTAAATGTACTTGCATCAGGTGCAACTCTTATTACAAGAGCACTAGCACCACCATTATCGAAGTAGTTTTTAACTGCTAGGTTTGTGTATAATTCATAAGCTTGAGAGCCCGATTTTATTACGGTTCCAAAAATATCTTTAAATTCTTGGTAGTTATTAATCCCTGTAGGGATTTCTACAGGACCTCTTGCAGTAGGACCTATAATAGCCATTCCTGAAGGGTCTGTTCCTGGGGTTATGTATGATTTATCTACTTCTTGTAGTAATACACCAGGTGATACTAAAGTTTCTGTTGCCATTTTATTTTTATTTTATAATATTAGTCTTCAAAGTTAGCTCCTGTTGGGGTAATTACGAAATCAAGAGCTATAAATTCCGCTGTTTTAGTAGGTTGTAAGAATACCTGTCCTATTAATTGGTTTTTATCAATTATATCGGCGGTATTATTTTGACCATCCATTTTAACTTGGAAAGCATATAATCCTTGTCTTTGGACTAAGTTTTCTAAGTATGGGTTAACTTGTCTTAGGAAACGTTGACGAGTTTCTTCTGTGTTTTGTTCAAAGACTAATTTTCTAGAGAATCCATCAACCGTATCCTTCACATCAAGTAATAAACGTCTAACGTTGACTCTATCGAGCGCACTTGCGGCTTGTTGAAGCGTTTTTTGCCCGAATACTACTACACCTTGTCCTGGGAAAGTTGCTAATGGATTAACTTTAGAAGTATATAAAGTATCTCTTTGTGCTTTACTTAATTTAGTTTCAACTTTTTTAACACCTGTTACTTTACCACGGGTATTACCTGCGGGTGCAAACCATGGGGCTGCAATACTATCATTTTTAGCATATACACCAGGTACTATTACAGAAGCGGGTGCCCAAACATCTCTTCTTAAATTTATGCTGGTTACTTGAGCCCATGGCCAGTAAGAAGCAGCAAATGAGGTATCTAATTCCTCTGTTTTTGTTGTTACTGTGTTTATAGTAGTAGTTCCATATGATACGGGGTCTACTAAAAATAAACTATCACCACGTGTTTCAGTATTAGCAATAATAGTAGCTATATCTGTAGAATGGTGTTCTTGGTTAAAACCAGGAACTATAAGGGTTTTAAATTTAAATTCTTCTTTATTAGTAAGAATATTAACAGCATCATCATAATCAGATGTTTTTAATCCCTGAATATTAACGTTAGCTCCTTCAGTAGAGGCACCTGCATATTGACCATAATCACCTGCTTCGCCTGTAGGAAGTAATGAACCTACACCCCCAAAGAAAGCACCACTTTGTGCTGTAGGGAGAGAAGCTGAATAAGAAGTACCTGCAGCGTCTGTTTGTACTGCGTTATTGATTGAATATTCATAAGTAGGTAAATTTACATCTTTTACTCTTATAAATTTAGACTTATTAGGGTATTCACCAGAAACTATAATACCAGTAGCATCACTATTTTTAGTAATTTTTTGATCACCAATGGCCTTAGCAACATAATTAGGTGAAAGGGGATCTAAAGATACACCAGTAAATTGTTCTAAAATAACAGGCTTAGAAGTTGAATCATCTCCTCTTCTAACAACTAAAGTAAATGTACCTGATTTATTGTTTATGTTTGTAATTTCCCACCTAAAGTTATCTGCAGATCCTGATTTTAAAATTCCTCCGGCAAATTTCTCGGGTGCCGTGGTTAATGCGATTGCATTATTGAGACCTTCACCCTCACCTATAGTTTCCAGGGTAAAGGGTTGTGTACTGCTTTTTGCAGAAGCGGATACATGTGTGCTATCGGCATAATCCCAATTAGCTGAAGAGGATACTACTCTAACTACTAAAAGGCTGGCACCCCCATTATTAAAATAGTTTCTAGCGGCTAAGCTAGTAAAGTATTCATATCCTTGGGAGGCAGATTCAAATGTAGTTCCATAGGTATCTTTAAATTCTTGGAAATTATTAATTAATGTAGGTACCTCAACGGGTCCTTTTACAGCAGGACCAATAATTGCTAATCCTGAAGGGTCTGTTCCAGGAGTAATGTAGCTTTTATCTACTTCCTGAAGTAATACACCCGGTGATACTAAAGTTTCTGTTGCCATTTTATTTTTAATTTAATGTTATTGTATACAAATATAGGGGACCCTAGTGGGTCCCCCATAAATATAAAAATAGTTTCAAAACCGAATTTATTCTCCTATCGGTGTAAATTCTCCAGTTTCTAAATTAATACTTCCTTTTCCATAAGTTTCAGTAAGAGAAGATACTAATCCTTGTTCTTTTCTTCTTACTTCATGAAGATTAGCTTCAACTTGCCCTTTTCTTTCATGTAAGTTAATTTCATCAATATGAACCTGCCCAGCTTGATGGACTACAGTAGCATAGAGTTGTTGAATTTCTCGGATTTGTCCGAGCTCATCATCATTAAATTTGATTGGATCTGCCATAACTTTTTAATTTTATACGTTTACATATACGTATGTAATAATTTTAAGAAACCCCATTTATTGACGAAATACTTGCAAGAGCAACACCATTTATTGATGCTATACTGGCTTTAGCTATTCCACCAAAAGAAGCTAAATTATCAGGCCCATCTGCTGCAGGAGCGGCTGCGGCTGCGGCCTGTTTCCGTGGTTGAGGTGAACGAACAAAGGGTACCCTACCTTGAACAAGTTTAGATTGTTCAGGTGTTTGAATAAACGGTATTCTACCTTGTATTAGTTTCATTATCCTTCGTTAATTTTTAGATCAGTAAAGTATACTGTAGCTCCTGATCCTACGTGGGGTTCAGTTCCTTGTGGGAGGTGTGGATTAGCTAATACTATATCTACGTGTCCTGAAGCTGTTGTTTGTACTGATAGATGTTGGTAAGCACTTGTTTGATCACCTGTGCCTGATGCCGCTTGGGTTACTAGGGGGTGACCAGTATCTATGTTAACTATTCTAATTTCGGGTGCAGTACCCGCATTATATTTTACTCCAACAGAAGCCGTAATGCTTCTGTGAGCATAAGATCCTATATTAAATGACCCATAGTCAGTAAGTTTAATAGCATGGTCACTACTTGAAATAAAGCTAGCTCCAAATTCTAATTCATGTTCATTGGG